>Ga0099824_1011196_pt1 | contig 10249 bp, 8 predicted proteins | sample SiratrowhiteBW_FD_76837 | JGI IMG/M metagenome (GOLD analysis project Ga0099824, IMG submission 76837) | Root nodule microbial communities of legume samples collected from California, USA - Siratro white BW | ecosystem: Host-associated > Plants > Roots > Nodule | place: USA: California... | reverse complement strand
GTCTTGGAACCTAATATTTTGTGAACTCTGTTAGAACATATACTATGTTATGTTGCACTATGAAATATTTTAATGTGATCTTTTGTTATTACAAAAGTATTGTTATTTTAGTTTTCTTCTATTAGATATGTATGTAACATATATGGTTATGAAATCTGATAAATTATTAAATACTATTGGATATATAATTATAAAATACTGCATATTTTTTTTATTTAGTATTAAAATTACGACATTTAGAACTAACGTATTATCATTCACCATTAATTATAATATGGCCATAATAAGCTTTGTATTAAAACGTTTATAATGACATTTAGAGGTATCATTTATTGTTGTTGGCAATACAAATAATTACGACATTTCAATTGACATGAATTACATCGAAAAAAATGCCGCTTTATCCAAGGCATAATATGGCGCATGCTACGGCATTTCGGCAAAAACGCCATTTTATATTTTAATCTATCTAAAATGTCGCACATGTAAAAAAGGGCGTTTATAATTGACACTTTATACAAAAAACATGTCACCACATACACGATTTTTAGTAGTGAATACAATATGTCAATATTAATTACAAAAATAAGACATCAGATATGATGAATTTATTATTAACTTACAATCTATCGTGCAATCTCTTCGGACTGTGCATATGTGATCTGCCTTTCTGGTTTAGTCCTAGCCAACTTCCATTTCTCATGTCAACTAGGAGCAGATGGAGGAGAAATAACATCGTCTGAAGATGATGTTTCCTTTTATCTTTTTAATTTTTCTTCCATCATCTTGTTTTCCAATAAATCATACCCCTCCCACCCACCCCCTTCGAAACAATCGGTGGGGGTGACATTCTTATGTTGAATGTCCTGAGCTTTCCTCCTCTTGTCCTACACAATAAAAAATTAAGTTGTGATATCATATGATTTGATTAAATTGTGATGAAAAAAAATAAACCTGCCAAGAGGGATCCTCTCAAGTTTGCAAAAATTGTGTCCAAGTCTCTTCATTAATGCCATATTTCTCACAAGGGGACTTCCCCTTGTATTTACCAAAGATGTAGAAATTGGTTAATCTTGTCTTGAAATTTCTCAACTTTATGGCAATGGATGACAAAATCTTCTTCCTAATGAAGCTAGAGGTTTCGAACTCAAAGTTTGTCTGCAAAATAAAATATGTAAGTCATTAAACATATAACAAAAATAATCATCATGTAATTAACCTTAAAATGAATGACTTACACAAAGATCCTACCAAATCAGATTTTTCTCTATTTCAGTCACATGATTGCAGTCTGGAAGCAAAATAGAGACCTTTGAATGTGCTAAGACACCCAAATAACTAACAAACTGGCCATGATAAAGGCCTGAAGCGCTACTAGTCTGAGGGTCTATGTCAACTGGAACTCTGGAACCACTAGGACGACTAATAGTAAGAGCTTTCAAGCTTGTAGGTTCTTTAGTCTTCTTTGATGAATCAGTCATGACTTAAAAAAAAAACACAAACATAACATTAAAACTAACAAAATAACAATAAACATTACATTAAATGTTCAAATTAAGTAAAATCAATGTTTAAATTAAAAGAACTTGTTTTACTTGGTGATCCATGATGAAAGGATCTTTCTTAGAACCTATCTTTGGAAGATCAACCAAGATAAAACCCAAGTCATCAACATGCACTCCTGTGTTACTATCAACCAATTTACATTTAAATACTAAAACTCTAAATTTAACATAGTCAACTTCCAAGATTTCTTCAATTACTCCAAAGTAACTTATTGTAGCCATCACAATATTGTTGTCTTTTGAACTAGAAAAGTGCATTGACTCTTCCTCAAGGGTGACACCGCTATTCTGCATTGTACTTTTTTTATCCTCAGTGTTTGTATAAAAAGAGAACTTATTAATATCATATCCAGACCATGTTATGACATCAAAGTTAGGTCCTCGTGCTAACCATTTCAACTCATCAACATCACAATCTTTTTCACCAATGTTTTGTTTAAACCATTTCATAAACGTCTTGTTATACTCAGTCAACAAGCATTTCTCTTTTACACATGGGTTCATTGACTTCAACAACATTTTGTGTGCATCTATGTACGGAAGAACATAATCAGTATCGTTCAAAATATACAAGTGTGCTTTGAGTACCTATTGTTGATCTTTTTGAACTACCCTCACACCTCATGTGCCTTTGCTTTCATGCCTTCATACTGAGACCTTGGGACGCCTATAGTATCTACTTCTAACATATACATTGTACAAAACTCAATTGCTTCCTTTATAATATGTCGCTCAACAATAGATGCTTCTGGTCGATATGGATTCTACATATACCCTTTGAATATCTTCATGTATCGCTCAATTAGGTATATCCATCGTAAAAACACAAGACCACATATTCTAATTTCTCTCACTAGATGAACAATTAAATGGACCATGATATCAAAAAATGAAGGAGGAAAATACATCTCTAGTTAAACAAAAGAATGATAACTTCATTTTCTAAGTCATCCAACCTAGTAGGATTAATTACTTTCCTATAAATAGCATTGAAGAATAGTCAAAGACAAGTAAGAACTTGTCTAACATATTTTGGTAGAATTCCACAAATAGCCATTGGGTGAAGGGCTTGCATCAGAACATGACAATCACAAGATTTTAAGCCCATAAGTTTCAAATCTTCCACTAAGACGAGGCTTTTGATATTTAAAGAGTATACTTGTGGTACTTTAACTCCTCACAAATAGTCTTTTCAAATTTTGACAAAGTATGGCATGTTAGTGACAAAAATGAACAAAAGATATGAGAATGAAAATATTCACTCCATTGTTCTATTGAGAGACTAATTTAGAATCTAATGGCATAGGTCACTAAAACCTTGGTAGCTAATGTTAGATACCAATTATTTGACTTAATTGGTCACTAAATTCAATCATTACTTCTATTTTGTACTTATTTAGCAACCAAAATCTAATTTGGTGACTATTTTGGTCACAATTAGCAACCATTTTATTTGATAGTTAAATATTAGTCTTTAAATATCTTTTTTCTTGTAGTGTGTAACTTAAATTCTAAAATTACATATTTATTTATGCATTATCTGGATTTCAAATTAGGTTTTTAAAATGGTTGCAATGCTCTATTGATTGTTACACTGGACCTAACAAATCACAAACTCATTTGAAATAGGATTCTTCTTCCTACACCCCACAATTTTCAAAATAACTATATTACCCTTCTTTAAATTGACTTCGTTCTGAAAATTTTCTTGAACACGCTTTCTGAATTTTTGGAACTAGATTTTTAGGACATAATTTTTGAAACCAAATTTTTAGAACAAGTTTTATAAAACATATATACTAACTTCCAGAAAGAGTTATTTAGAACAAACTTTTTGGAAGGAGATTTTCTTTCGGCAATGCGTTCTCTCTCTCTCTCTCTCTCTCTTCTTCCTCTACAACATTCTCCCGTGAAGTAATGGTGATGGTGTAACAACGGTGGTAGCAACAACGACAATGGTAGCCGCAATAATGGTACGATGCAGTGAAGGAGGACTTTAATCTTTCTATAATGGAGATGAGGAAGAATTAGGGTTAGAAATTAAATTATAATTAAAGGTTATTTTAGTATTTCGACTGTTAGCGTAGGTGCTGATAGTTATTATGGGGTTCAAGAAGCAAAAGTTTTACATCAATATGTTTTTACACTTTGGTTTGCGTGATTGGATCAAACCATTATATCATTGGCACTTCTATGGACACTTGCTCCTCCATTTGCATGCTTTCTTCTTGCACCACCATATTTATGAAAATATGAAAATATACTTCTAAAATTTGTATTTTGGATTACACAATTTAGAATACAAAAGAAATTTTATATTTTCAAGTTGTACAATCTAAAATATAATGTTTTGTATTCCAAATTGTGTAATGTGAAATAAATAAAAGAAGAGAAGAAGAAGTAAAACTCTTGGAAATGGAAGGAATTTGAGAGAATGCAAGAATAGTAAAATAACTTGAGTAAGAGAAATATCTTAACTTTTGGAGCTCTTGACCAATCAAAGTGAACAACAAGGATTGCCACATCATCTTCTAAGTAAATGCAACGTCCATCATTACATTGCCACATCATCTTCTAATTGAATGCAAGTCCGATCATTAAACCTTATAATTAAATGAAACTCCCATTATTACACTTTCTAATTAAATGCAACTACCATTGTTACATCTAAACTACCCCATGCACCTTCACGAATCTACAAAACAACCACTTGCTCAATCATGCATCTTCCTAATTACTTCATGGACTTCTAGGAGATTAGTTACTCTTAATCCTAGTTAACTTTGTTAATATTTTGAGCTTTGGATGTTTTTGAAATATTATAAATAGGACTCCAAACTTTTGTACAAATCATGAAATGAAATGAATTAGAGAGTAAATGAAAGTATCCTTGAAGTTGTTTCTTGAAAGTTGAGTTTCTCCCTTCTTTTGTTGCTTGAGTTCTTATCTTGGGAAGATTTCTCAAGTGGTGGCTCTTCTAGCAAGTATCCTTGGAACTCTTTCCATTGGTGGCATGTTCTACTTTTTATCTTCTTCCTTATTCCATTTTGGATTTCATTTTACATTGATAGTTATTTGTTATATAGTTTTTCTACATTTTTGCATTGTTTGCTAACCATTGCTTTCCATTGTTGTGCCAACTTCATTCCTTTCATTGTCGAGATTTGTTCTTCATCTTCCAAGAGGTTGATCTAGATCCTAAACTCCTCCAACAATTCATATCAAACTTTTTGGGACAAATGTGATCGATAGATGCGTATTAGCTCAGCAAGTTATAACAACATGAGGAATCACTTCTTACAATTTAGTGTAGGGATTAAATATAACGCAATATGTATGACACAACTAAAAAGTTGGGTATGGTTAAACCATAAAAATCATAGGATTACATGTACATATATTCTAATTGGTATTTATGTCTTACCATATACCTTAAAATGATGTAAAATCAGAAGTTGGGATGTGAAAGGGTAGATAAATGGAATATAGGGCCTAAGAGAATGGCAAACGAAGAGAAAGTGACCTTAGAGTATTTGTCACATGCACTACACCCACAAATAAAATCTTATACAAAAGGTACATTTGTTACTTGTATTTTGGTACTGTTAATGTTGGGGTGCATGTTGATGTCATATAGTGTAGAAGCAAAGACTAGGTCAGGGTTATAACAACTAGTAGATCGGGACTATCGAAGGTGGTAAAATGCAGTTCCAAATGGAGACAACAGTAAATGGCTCTCGAAAGCTTGGGGCAACAAATTACATCTTGGCGGCGTGTGACCTGCAAAGCATCATCATAACAGTGCACTAGTAGAAAAAACACATTCTACGACTGGATATCACTACGGTTAAGAGGGAACCACATTAAAAAGAATGCGGTGGCATTGTGGGGTGCCAAAAGCTTGTTTGGGCCATGACCCAACCTCTCACAACCCTGCCTCTGTATCCTTTTTTTTTTATCCTCATTTTCAAAAAATGAGTGATTGAGAAGATTTCCATCTAGAGATAAAGAGGCGGTGGCACGAACGTAGAAAGCGGTGGTCAAACAATGGTGTATCAAGACCAAAATGGCTATGGCATAAGGCTATTACGAGAAGTGGCGGCAAGGGTTATCGTTAGAGGTGTGTTGTAGTTGATGGTTGTTGTGAGGTGTTTGGAGGTCGACGGAGCCGTAGACGAAAGAGAAGGCGTGGCAGCTCGCGGTGCTTGCAGCGACTAGGCTCATGGTGAAAATGAGGGAGCGTTGGTAGTGAAGAGTGACATAGAGGATTTGTCGCTTGCAGCCACGATGTGGGAGGTAGTTGACTTGTGGGCAACGGTATAAAGTCATCACACGACGACGCGAGGCTAAGAACGATGGGGAGACTCGTGGTGGTGAGGCAGTGGTAAAGGAGTTGAAGGAGGTAACATTGATAGGGTTTGGAGGTGGCGCTTCTGCCAGCATTCATGGCAAAGGGAGCGGCGACAACGGTGTAGAGTTCTGTGTGACGGGAGTATCACTCTTAGGCTACTACAAATTGGTGACTGACGACGAACCACTGAACCACCACTGTAGGTTGATGGCTAATACCTTGGCTACAACAGCGCGGTAGGGTTCCGGTGAATTTACCACCGCGGTTGTAATAAAAACCGCAGTGGTATGGGACATACCACCGCAGTTGTTTGTTACAACAGCAGTGGTATGTCCTTTTTTTACTATTTTTTGGCTCACTTTGGGCATTTCTTACCATAGTTTCTTTAGAACTGCGGTGGTATGTTATATTTTCCACTGTGGTTATACAACCGCATTGGTAGCTTCAATACCTTTTACTACGGTTGAATCTACTATTGTTCTAGAGCCACAGTTATAAGCCTTGTAGAACCGCAATTAAATGTGTTTTTTGTACTAGTAGTGGGAGAATTTGACTTTGACAGAAGAAGTATTGTGTTTATGCTACCTGGCTAAGTGATGACTAATGCAAGGTGCCAACACTGGTAAGGTAAGGTTGCTCTCTGAATCAAAGGGGACAACTGTACTGCAACTCATATTGTTGTAAAGTTTGTAAGGAAGGTGTTTTCGGTATGACGAATATAACTAAGAGATGAGCACTGATATCGGAAGACAAGGAATATTTTTAATTTTCTTCTTCAAGAGAGAGGAAAAAAACGAGAGCACAACAAATTTTTTTGTTTTGAAGAATATATCTCTGTTCTATTGCTCTTTTGCTTTGTTTTTCATAAAACATTGAGTACAATATATAGTCTCAGAATAGACTCTTCAACTTCATCTCCCTACTCCTAACAATTATGTTATAGTTAACACCATAATTGACATTAAAAACATAATTAAAGGTAATAACTACATATTCCTATCGAACACAAACATACACTCCTGAATAAAACTAATTTATTTGAGTTTAATACCAACAAATTCCTTCCTTAAACTCAAACCTTCCATCTTTCATAATCATCTTCTTGAAGTTATTGAACTGTTACTACTATTACCAGTAAGTAAATTTGGCATATTCATGGAGTGACCAACTGAGAAACCAAAACTAATAATTTTTCTTACTTTCATCATTTTTGAAAAATTTTCACTTTGTGATGTTGCAGCTGGAATGTTTTCATCTTTTGAAACAACCACATCACTTTCTTCACCAATTGGAGGATTGACTAATCCATCTTTCATCACATGAGCCACAACCTTTGCTCTATTCTTTGCAGCTTCTGTCTTTACTGTTTGGACTTCTAATGCTTTGAACATTTTGAGAACTTCTTCATCCTTAACTTTTCATTCATGCATAAGAGAGATGGTCTTTATCATTGGATTGAGTTTGAACATCCGATTATTTGTCATCTCCACATGTGCAAGCATTCTACCACTTTTGTCCTTCAGATGCAACATCCTATCTTTCATGAAAACTGAAAATCCTTTCTCTAGTGATCGTCCTATACTTAGAATATTATTTTTCAAGTTAGATACATAATAGACATCCTCCATAGTACATGCCTTTCCATCCTTTTGGGAAAAACATTTTTTTTTCTTTGCCTTTAATTGGGACCTTTGTTGAGTCTCCGAAAGAAACATGCCTATCTTTTATCTCTTGTATATCAACAAAGAGATGTTTGTGCCCACACATATAATTACTAACACTAGTGTCTGAATACCACACCATGTCACTATGCATAGTGATTCCTTCATTGCCATCACGAGGATTCCTTCATCTTCCTCGACTAAATTTGCATCTTCTTCCACTCTCTTCTTGGCATAGCAATACCTTGTGTAATGCCCATATTTTCCACAATTGTAACATTCAAAATTTGGACAATTAGAACAATCACCTCTTCCACGACCACGTCATTGTCCACTCCAATTCTGCTGGTTTATTTGTCCTATCTCTTTATTGTTTCCACCATCACAATCTCTACTACTACCATAACTGCAACCTCCATGTCCTCGGTTGTGTTGTGCATACATCACCTTATCCTCCTTAATGGTTATCTTTGTTTGTAAGACTTCCTCTAGGTCTTCTTATTTCTTCTTCTTTCTCTGTTCATGTGCTTTAAGAGAAGCTCCGAGATCATTGATGGTCATTTATTCCAAATTTCTTGACTCCTCAATTGTGCATACAACATTTTCAAAGTCATCTGTTAAAGATCGAAGAATTTTCTCCACAACCCTTTCATCTATGAGGGTTTCTCCATTGTGTTTGAGTTGATTAGCTATTGTTTGCACACGATTAATGTAACTAGATACATCCATGAATCCTTCATCTTCATGGCCTCTAACTCACCTCGTAGAGTTTGAGGATGCATCGGCTTAACTCGGTTAACACCCTTAAACATTTTTTCCAAGAGGTCCCATGTTTCCTTCAAAGTTGATGCACTAGCCATACAAGAATAAACTGATATAGCGTGGGCTAAAAGTCCACGCAAACTATCAAAAACCCATGCATATTCATGGGCATAGCGTGGGCTAAAAGCCCACGCAAACTATCAAAAACCCATGCATATTCATGGGCATAGCGTGGGCAAGGAGACCATGCTAGAATCCTCGAAGCAAAACTATCTTGTGTGGGTGTAGTCCACACAACCAAAAGTTTAATTAAATATAATAAATTATGTGTGGGTCAGACCCACGCAGAGATGGCAGAAGCTTGCTGGGGTCAGGCCCACGCTTATACAATTATAATAAAATAAAAAATATATTTTTAAAAAAATTATAAAAAATCTTATTATTATGTTATATTATTATAGTATTTTTATTACCCACCATTAATCTTTTATTCAAGTTTTGGACAAAGTGCACTAGGAGAGACTCGAACTCAGAACCTCTCAACAGCTGGACAGAACCCTTAATTATCAGACTCAAAGAGTTTTTCTATCATGTTACGATTATTATAATACTTATTAATTCAATTACAATTATTATAATATTATGGTGTGTGGGACTGGCCCACATGCTTGCAATTAATTAACTGCAAATAATATTGTGTTGTGTGGGTCTGGCCCTCACTCGGTTTTATTTTTTATTTTTCAATTTTCTTTTGTGTTTTATGTGGATTTAGCCCACGCTGCTTGCAATTAATTAATTGTAAATAATATCGTGTTGCGTGGGTCTGGCCCTTGCTTGGTTTTATTTATTTATTTTTAATTTTCTTTTGTGTTTTGCATGGGTCTAGTCCACGTTGCTTGCAATTAATTAATTGCAAATGATATTCTGCTGCGTGGGTTTGACCCCCGCTTGGTTTTATTTATTTTTTTAATTTTCTTTTGTGTTTTGTGTGGGTCTAGCCCACGCTGCTTAATAATATTGTGATGTGTGGGTCTGGCCCCAGCTTGATTTTATTTATTTTTTTAATTTTATTTTGTATTTTTGCGTGGGCTATGACATTTTAGAGTGGGTTTGGCCCACACTTCTTGCGTGGGCCATTCGTTGTTTTCTTGTAGTGAGCAATCTTCTCAAAAATGAATTCATCAACAGCTTTATACAACATGTACAAAGTTGCCTTATCGTTCGATCTTGTCTCTTTCAATGTTTTTGTTTTGGGGCGCATTATATCCCGTGGTATTTTTTGATTCTTTAAAACCTTCTTGCACCACCTCCTAGACATCTTGAGATCCAATAAAGGATTTCATTTGGATGCTCCAATTGTCATAATTTGTCGTCTTTGTCAGTCGGGGTAGTGACAGACCATTGGTCACACTCACTCTGGCCATAGCTCTAATACCAATTTGATATCACATTACAAGGAATACTTTTAATTTTGTTGAAAAGAGAGGAAAAAAATGAGAGCACAACAACTTGTTTGTTTTAAAGAATATATCTCTGTTCAATTGCTTTTTTGCTCTGGTTTTTCATAAAACATTGAGTACAATATATAATCTCATAATAGACTCTTCAACTTTATCTCTCTACTCATAACAATTATGTTATAATTAATACTGTAATTGACATTAAAAATAGAATTAAAGGTAATGACTATATATTTTTGTCGAACAGAAACATACACTCCTGAATAAAACTAATTTATTTGAGTTTAATGTCAACAACACGACTTTAATTTATTTGAGTTTAATGTCAACAACACGACTCATGGAATTGTTGTAAGAAGAAATTATGCTACTAAAGTAAAATTGCAACCTAGTGTGTAATAAATGTATAACCTCTGTTAATGCTTTATGATTGGGAGTTCAGTGATGTGT
>Ga0099824_1011193_pt1 | contig 10251 bp, 5 predicted proteins | sample SiratrowhiteBW_FD_76837 | JGI IMG/M metagenome (GOLD analysis project Ga0099824, IMG submission 76837) | Root nodule microbial communities of legume samples collected from California, USA - Siratro white BW | ecosystem: Host-associated > Plants > Roots > Nodule | place: USA: California... | reverse complement strand
TGTATTTACAAGGAACACATTACATACTAGGATCACAATGAGCAGCTTGTGTACTTTCATAATAAATATTAAAATATAATTTTTTCTTTTAAAAATATATTTTAAATCAATCATATCTTTCACCTTTATTATTTTACGGATTTTAAAATCAGTCGAATGACTTGTGGATTTGACTTGTGGATTGTGTAATCTGTAAAATAACTTGCAGATTGTGTAATTCGTAAGTCATGATTTTTACAATTTACAAATCATGATTTTTACAATTACAGATACTACAATTCATAATATTTTTTCATACACTTTTATTATTATGGATTGTATAATTCGTAAATTTCTATGATTTTCAAATTGCTTATGAATTACACAATCCGTAACTCATAAATTCTCATTTTAGACTTACGCACTATATAAGCATTATACAATTCGTAAGTATATATGAGTTATGGATAGTAAAATCCCTAACTTATGTTCTAGGATGAATACGAACGATATCTATGTTTTTTACTTATATGACAAATGATATGTATGTAAAAATATTATAAATTATTGAGGTGCAGGCAGGTACCACGGAGATGCAGGAAGAGGCCAAAGTAGGACCGTAGTCAACTAGTTGAGAAAAAATCATCGCTCACTCTCTTTCTCTCTCATATTTTTCTTTTAGACTCTATTTAATTTAACTTAATTTAGTTATTTTTTAATTTTTGAAAATTTATAATTTCAATTTTTCTATAACTTTTAGAATAATTTTGTAAAAATAAACTTATTTAATATTTGAAGGATTAAATAATTTAGTATTTTAAAAAATATACATTTAGTTCATGGAATAATAGAGTAAATGAATAATAATTATATTACTATTATTAATATTATTTTAATTATTTTTGTTGATTTGAGCTGAGTCTTGAGTTTAACAACAAAATCCATCACTCAAAGATTGTGTTAGCCCTCACTTAAAGATTGTGCTGGGGTTGAATTGAACTGTAAAAAAACACAAACCAATGTGGAGTTGGATCTATCAATCACCAGATTATCCAATATAATAAACATTCTAACCATAACAACAATTGTTTCCCGTAACCCCAATTTTTAACCTGTATTGCATCAATTTAAACAAATGACAAAAAAATGCCCTCTAAGGTTTATAATAAAAATTTAGATTTCTCTTCTTCTCCACACGTTTGTGCATGGTTCAGGTGTTCTCCCACGTTTAGTTCCCTTTCTAAAGATATTGAAACTATCTATGTTTGGTTTATTTGTACTTACTGTTGTTGGAAGCAGATCATTGTTTTCAAGGTTTAGGTTCGTGTTTTTTCTTTTAACTTTTCAGAAGAAAGAATTTGAAAGAATTTCGAAATTTGGTTTATGAAATAAAGGAGAGACAATGCAATAAGTTTTAGATTTAGGATTCTAGATATAGATTATGTTTTTGGAATATGCTTTCCAAAAGATATTTCTAGGATAAGTATTCTAAAATAACTCTTTGGATCCCCTGTTATATTAAAAATCACTCTATCAAACACAAATATTTGTGAAATTTTTAAAAAGTTTTGATACACAATTTAACCTTCCTTCTTGTGTATTTGACTTGAAAATACAATTTGTAATTAGTGATAGTTTTATCTACTACTCAAACATAGGATATCAAGCTCATAAATAAAGTAAGAGAGATTTTATGGTGAAAAGGGGTTATAGAAGAGTTGAATATTGTGTAAAAGTATGATTATTCATCGTAATAATTAGAGTATCATATATTTAGCTAATAATCCAATATATTATGAGACCAAATATATTGACATTAGATCACAATAAAAAGACAATCTTGAATTTGGAGAGATTAGGGTTGTGAATGTAACTTATAAGGAAAATCTTACAAATGTGTTTGTAAATTCTTTACCAAGAACAAGATTCAAAAGTTGCGTTAAACTTATAAAATTTTTATTTAAAGACAAAGAATGTTGAAATGGAGCTCTTTTATAATTTAAAGTCAAGGTAAAGAATTATAATATTTTGACTCTAAAATCATGATTATCTTATGAATAACAAAAAAGACCATCTTTTAATGTGGGTTTAATAGTGTTAAGATTAGATGATAGTCTATTAGCTAAACCAACAACCACATGTAAAATTCTAGATTATCATGTGATGTACATTATTTTTATGTATAGAAAATGATTAAGTTTCATTTATTGTTACATTATTGTGTTTTTTACATTGTTTAAACCCAACATGATCAAATTTTTCTTGCATATGCCTCATGAGATATGAAAGGTTAGTGGCTTTATCTATATATTATATCTTTTCAATTATTAGTGGTTTTGTTTCACATTTAATTGTTTTTAGATGTGAAATGGTGATGACTGATAATTATGATAAGACAGTGAAACATATTTGATTAAATTTTGGTGTTATTAAACATTGTTTGGAATTAAAGTTTGGTGTACATATTTATTTATTTAATGGTTGTCATAAACACATATATTGTCATTAAAAAAATTATAAGGTTGGAATTATTCAGGAGTTAGTTATTTAGAGTTATGAAACTTCATTGATAATGTTAATGTTTGTTAGGAAAATAACATATAGAGAATCAAAGTAAGGATTATCCAATTATGAAAATTTACTAATTTATAAAGACTATAAAAACAATAATTCAAAACCTATGATTAAGACAATGATACTTTCAGTTGGTAATGTTAACAATTTGTTATCTCGTATTTTATATAATAGTTGCCTTAAAAAAAATTAGGGTGAATTACATATGTACATCTTTTAAGGGAATTGATTAGAAGATATATGTACATGTTTTCAAATCTTCCAAATGATTTGATTTCAACTATGTTTGAACTAACTTCTCATGAATTTAAAATTTATTTCACCACTGAAGCCCTCAAGTTTGTTTGATTGAAGATTCTATCATTCCAATGGATTGTCTTTTATTGCATATAAAGATATTCTAAATGAAAGTATGAACCAATCGTCATATATTTGGTATATTTTCACTTCCTTCTAGTTTTATCTTATTTTTTTATATGATCATCTTAAATGTATGGGATTTTAATGTATTATAATTAATCTTTTTATTATACTATCAATATATAGAGGTTATTGGTCTTCTTTTTGTTAAATGAAAACTTATTGAGTTTAAGAGAAATGCTAAGATCTCTGACTATGTAGTCAACGAGTTGAATAATTTGGAGCAAGTAATATATTGATTTTTTAAAATTTAATTGAATTTAATTTAAAATATTCAATTTACCTAATAATTCTATAAAAGGTTAGCCAAATATGTAAATACGTGGAGAATTTGCTCACCATCTTCTAAGATCTTCGATCAAAATATTTTTAGTATCTATGTTATTATCTTACAATTATATACGAGACAATATTAAATAAATCATTAATTTGTCATGTTTTCGATATTAGTATATTTTTATTTTTTAAGGATCAATAAGGGATTTTAATAACAGATACAATAGTAAATTTATTTTTAATTCTAAAATTCAAGAGTTTTATTCATTGAAATTTAAGTATATTTTCTTATTTAAATTCATTCCATTTAATGTTTATGAAGTTTTAGTTAAACATTAATTTTGTGACCAATTAATATATCAAGTGTCCAATTTATTTTGTGATATTGAATATTAAAGAATAAGAATTTCTTCATAAAATAGAATACAAGACTAAAAGATTAAATTTGTCTGTAATTTGCCATAATTTATTGACGAAAAAATTTATAGTTAAATTATGTGTAGATAAACAATCGTTATTTTATTTTATCGACGATTAAGTTCGTCAATAAATCCATTGATAAATTAACTTTCAGTTTATTAATAAATATATTCTATTGATAAATCACGTATTAAGTTGGAGACGAATTTATTTCATTATTAATAATAAAATAATAACAATAATAATAATAATAATAATAATTATTATTATTATTATAATAACTATATAAGTGCTTGGAATCACATTATATTTTATCTCAGAAAAACATTTATGGTTTATCTGGTTTAAAAATGAAATTCTATTAAAGTTTCCAAAATAGTTAATAAAGTGGTTAATAGATTTTGAAGCTTTACTATCAATATTTACTAAAGAAATCAATAATGTATATTCTATTTTCAGAAATATTCTACATTTGTGTCTGAATACATCTTATCTCATTTGTAACTTCTTAATCCATTTGGATAATATCATGGGATTGCTCAATAATTTAGTCATAGTATGGAGTTAAAATCATTGGCAAGAAGAATCAGACTAAAGTGTTTGGAGAAAATTCGAACATAAAATTGATACAAAAAATTAAATAAAAGAATGACTACAACACAACAATGCATATATTAAAGAAAGTCCATAAAAGCTAAATACAGAGATTTGGCATCTGACAGCTCAAAATAAGAATTCGAAAAGACATTATAAATAACAACATCTATACATGAGTAAAATAAAGATAACTCAACCTGAAAATCTATATTAAAAATAAACAAGAATCTCATAAATCTTGGAAAATATAAAAGTCCGTCTATCATAAATTTGTTCATGTGTTATAATTATAAGGAAGAAACAACCTCTTTGTAAGGAAAAGGCAGAATGTTGTTTATGTAATATTTTTCTTTGAAAAATTATAAATAACATGTTTAAAGAATGTTTTCTCTATTTGTTTCTATTGACGGGTGCAGGAAGTGTTTCTCATTTGTTAGAGCGTGCACTATGTAGTTTACTGATTGGCAACATAATGGGCCTCAATATTGAGTTTGGCATTGACAATCAAAGCAATTGTACAAAGTGAGTGATGCTTTGCAAAGCAATTTATTTTATCAACCTATGAAATCATAGTAAGTACATAGCTTTTAAAGTAAATTTTATAATAATCATTAAACCTACCATACATGTGGATTACCCTTAAATAAAGGGTAACACTCTGTCCATCAAGCACTTACTCAATAAACACAATTTGATTTCTTCCTTTTCTGAATAATAATTTTGTATAATACACTAGTTTTGGCTATATTGTGTTCTAGCTCAAGATGTAGCTTCGCTTCACCTTGTTTTGGCGTCAAACACCACATTTTACTTTTTCCAATTATTTATGCATTGTACAACCACTATACTTCACTTGGCAAAGACAAATTTCTGTTGGGGCTCTTGCTTAATTTGTTCTTTAGTTTTGTGGCAATGTTGAGCCAAACAAACGCTTCCTCCCTTTGGGGGCGGTTTGCATAAAGTATCCAGAGAACAAGAGAAAGCAAGACACCAATTGAAATTAGGCCCAATCCTACATTGATAAGCTTGAGATAATAATTCAATGGAGGACAGTAACGTGAAGTAATTTGTTTGAATGTGTCCCTCACAAAATTGCAATTCTGAAGGCTAAGTAAAATTGGAGTGTAATGTTCCAGTGCATAACTTTCGTTAACTACTGCTACTAACTCCGAGTATATCTCTGGGGTCACCCTCCCAGTACTTGAGCAAACACCAAATTCAGATGTTTTGCATTCATACCTCTTCCAAACCTATTAAGAAGTTCAAACAAAGAATCACATGAATTACCTAAACATCATTAGAAGAAATAAATATGTATTGAGTGGATATCATGTCCCATAAAATTTTGTTCATATAAGACTTCCTTTTCAAACTGTGATTGATAGACCAAATATCAAGTGATTGATTGACCTAAAAGGAAGTTCATTTCTCTTTTCAGAAAACAGACAGATTTTAAGTTTAACTCAATCTTACGAAAAACAGTTTGTAAGTTGAGATTTACACTCACTTAAAGTTCTTATCTTTAGTCGATATAGTATTTCTAACATCTCTCAAATTTCAGAGTAAACAAAGAAGAAAGTATACCAATGAAGCTTTGGCCTCTCAAATTTCAAAGTAAACAGAGAAGAAAGTATACCAATGAAGCTTTGGCCGAGGGAACTTCTTGAGCCGTGCACTGGCGTTTTTGAAACTGGGAGTCAAAGGGATAGCACAAAGGGGGCATTGGAGGTCCAGATTGGTTGTAATAGTTCATACTACCTTGTGATGGACTTGCATCTGCAGTCTCATAGATGAACCGATTCACAATACTAACAATATTGGTAACCACTTGTTTACTCTGGAAAAGTGTCTTGTTTGTGGTTCTCTGATCAACACATGGAAGGATACTGCTAAGAGCAGATTCTGCATGTGGATTCTCCACCCATTCTCCCATGGCCATGCAGGTGTCACAAATTGCACTACAATAGAAATAAATTAATCATGCCTGCTCCACTCATTCTTATTAGTATTGAATTTCAAGAGGTTAAGAAAGGATATACAAGATTACTTGGATAAACTTTATAGATGTTTTTAGAATAAAGAAACAAGAATGGAAATTGCAATAAACTTCTCCATGATCAACTCATTTTAGAAAGCTTCTCAAAAATCTGTCTTTTAGAAAACTAATGTTAGTCATACAGAAACATGGTTATTTAGTTTTTAATTTTCTTCTTTTAGAACTATTTATAGAGAAGTTTATCCAAACATTCCCATAACTTTGAGCAAGCTACATTGGCCTTACTTATTAAGGATTGAGAACACTCCACAAAGAATGAATGTGGTTGCAACCAATAACCATCCACTGATAACAAATCTGTAATGAAATATTAAGATATATAAAAAATGATCCTTGAGACAGAAATATTAATAAGCAAAGGTATTATCATAACTTCTTACACTAGGATAGCATGTTGGTATCCAAGGATAGACAGAACTGAAGAAAACATATAAGCAAATTATGAGCAAGAACATAGTTATAAAATTATCTCAAAGTTTTGAAGAAGTTATCATCAGCAATACATACTTAACCCAACTAGAGCCAGTAGAAGCATCATTGCTGCCATTATAATCAAAGCAAGACGCCTGCAAAAATGGATCAGATTATCATATGTAAGCCTATATTAATTGTATATGTAGATAACTGAAGAGTGTGAGGTCTATGAAAGCATACACAGCATAAAATACTTTTCTTATTTTAACAGAATTTTCATTTGTGTGGTCGGAAAGTGTATCTGCTGCAGTATTTAGATCCACATTCAAATTGTCAATATCATCCATGATATCAGATGGAAGAAACATCTCTGCCACTTTGATAGATTTGGCAAGAGTCAGATACTCTGTAACATTTCTTAGAGTGTGCACTGTGTAGTTTGACTGATGGACAACGTAATGGAGGGTACCAATTGCCTCACCATTGAATTTTTCCTGCCCATAAGAAAGAACAATACATCCACTCCTGTGGGACCAAGAGAGGATCCAAAATGTTAACCAGGTAAAATTTACCAGCAAAGCTTCAATGGAATAAACAGTTAAATAGAGTTTTGGTATCTCAAAAACTGATCGGTTGAAGTTGATACATCTAACAAGATTTTTTTCAGTATTTTTAGTAACCATCTAATAAATATGTAAATTTGGTCCTAACAGTAAATTTGTTATTCAACACTGTTCATACAAAAAGGATCAGATTAACATATTTATCAAACGTTTGATATTAAAAACACTGAAGATATTTTGGAAGTGCTAATTTTAATAGAGTCAATTTTGAAGATATCAAAAACTTATTTAACTCATAAGTTCTGACTCCAGGGATTTGAATTTGATGATTTTTTTTTAAAGTGTCAAACAGAAAATGTTTAGGCTAAATGCAGGATTAGCTACAGAATAGACAATAAAACAAGATACTAATCGGCCCTAGATTTTAACAAAGAGACATTAAATCAAAATTCAGAGAATTACGTTACAACACAGGTGAATAACAGCAGCAACACAAGCCAGATCCTTTGCAAACGATTTGAACCTTTATCCTTGATGGTAATTCCCCATCCGCAGCATAGATGAATCACTAGTGCCAAGCCAAATGAAATAAACCATAGGACAGCAAGTGTGAAACCAGCCACACCAGTGAATCCAACTGACTGAACATACAAGAGTTTAGAACTGATTAATTCAGTTGAAGTGAACACCAGATTTTTGAGTCTATTGGGAACATGAGCAAACTAAAGAATCCTCTGAAAGAACTACATAACTGAAAAATACAAGCTCAACTTAACATATATCATTTCACAAGTAGAAAAAGAAAGCGACATAAAGAAACTTCAAGTGCTAATTATGTATGATAGAAATGTGCAAAGAGCTATACTATGTTGGATAGAAATAGCCCAGAAATAGAAATGTCTTGAGAGTAAAGTAAATACCAGCCATTTATCCAATAACCAAAGCATCTAGATTCAACTTATTTACCATGTGACAAGCGTTAGGAAAATTAACATTGCCTAACTATTAACATAATATAGCCAAATATTTCCCACACTAACAAAAAGATGTGTTTTTTCAATCATGATATTGATATGGATTATTCATAAGATTTGAACCCTATACCACTTGGTTAAAAGACATCAACTAATAAACAACTATCACTTGTGTCAATCAATATTTAACATAAAAATGTTCAATGATGCACAATGATCTTCCAACCCTTTTATTCTGCTCAATCATTACATCTTTGGATTTTGGATTCACCCTTATGTATAAAAGCATAAAAAAAGTAAAAAGTGAAAAAGAGCTCTAATAAAACAAGGTCAACCAGAACATGGTCAAGTCCAATTCAACCCCACTGATCAAGGTCAGTGAGAAACACTGGGAGGAACATCCTCAGGAAAGAAAGTGGAAATTGTGCTCCTCAGGAAACATACTAAAGTGGCAAACATAGCAGGAATTAGAAGATACATAATAAATTAGCATCACTCATTTGAAAACATGATGAAAATGAATCATTGTAGTACTTACTGCCCAATAATGTCGATTTGCAATGTCCCAACCACCTTGGTAACATCGAAATCTGCGTAGAATGTCAGGCCTTTTGGTCCTGTTTGCTGCTAGGACAAGAGTACCCTTAGTCTCGGGACGTGGTCCTGGAACTACTTCTGCCACTTCATTCTTCCATGGACCCAAATTCTCTTCCCCTTAAAACAAAAAGGGCAAGGTAAGAACAAAACAAAATATGTTAAAATGGACACAACCTAGGTACACTTCACACGTGTTGTTGGGGTTGTTTTCCAATAAATACACTCTTTCCTTAAACAAAAACATTACTTGTTATGGAATGAAGAATATGCCTTGCTTCCTCACCGTGGAAGATGTCAAAATTCACGTAAACATTTAGCAACAATAGCGTTGTCGATTTGATCAGCTTATGTGATACAATTTTCTAGATATTAAACATGAAATGAAACACTAGTTGTTACGTACTATTTTATTTTACATTCCCATCTTTCAAAAAACCAAACAAATGTGATAAAAATAAGATTTTCAACTAACCCACCATAGTTACCAAGGTAAAACACGTTCCCGGTAATCAAAGTTACAGAGACACCAACCTAGGATAAACTTTATGGGATGTTTGATGGACCCACTTGGAGGTAAAGCTGAAATAAAGTGAACAGAGAGTACTAGGGGGAAGATGAAGAAGAGCAAATGAAACACAGTGGAGGGAGCACACTTCATTGCTACAAGAAAGTTCACTGTTCAGAGCTTAAAGGATGGCACCCCTCCATTTTGGATTCTCAGCAACTCTTAAGAGAATCTAACACAGAGGTTGGACATGGTGATGGTGTTTATTTAGGATTGTGTTGAATTCTAAGTAAAGGTTGAAACTTTGGATGATTTATGGAAGTGGGGATGAGGGGGCAAGTGGGGTTGTGATGAAGACTTAAAAGCGATGGAAAACGGAAATGGTGGGTGTGATTTAATCAAAAGTAGTTTAATTACTTTCTTCCCGCTGTGATTAAAACCCACTTAGTTAAGTAAAGCAATGCCGCAACTTTTGAACATTGATGTGGTATTTGCAATTGGCTTGCATTTGTTTATTACTTTTTCATGAGATTGATGTTAATATCTCCATTTTGTTAACCATTAATCCCCTTCTATTTCTATATATTTTGAGTTTATTTTGTAGAAACTAAGACTATAAGAAATTTTTAGTTTTAATGAATAGTTATATTTTTTTTTATTTTATCTATTTTCTCTCCAACTAACATCATAAATGTATTTAAATTATTTAAAAATTGTTCTAAGGGTTATTAAGAGTATAATAAAGAAAATAGTAAATATGTTAATAAATTATAAAGAGATAAATATAAACTTTTTTTAGAATTGAGACATAAAAAATATTCCAGAGAATAATGTATAAGAAAGTTTTTATCATTTTTAATAAAGATTTTATTTGAT
>Ga0099824_1011190_pt1:2500-10255 | contig 10255 bp, 3 predicted proteins | sample SiratrowhiteBW_FD_76837 | JGI IMG/M metagenome (GOLD analysis project Ga0099824, IMG submission 76837) | Root nodule microbial communities of legume samples collected from California, USA - Siratro white BW | ecosystem: Host-associated > Plants > Roots > Nodule | place: USA: California... | reverse complement strand
AAAATTTATATATATATATTTAATATAAATATATAAATTAAAAATTATATATACAAAATAAATATATATATATATATATATATATATATATATATATATATATATATATATATGTAATAAAGATTATTTTATTTATTATACACAAATACAAAAATCATTTTTTCTATTTTATTTTAATAATAGTTTAAAGTTAAAATAAAAAAATCACACCAATGTTAGAAAAAAAAGGAAATAAACTAAATCAGTAAATAGAAACCATACAGTTAGATTATAAGTTTTTAGATGTTCGTTTCCGTATTTAAAGTATTTATTATAACACAGTCTTAATAAAACGTAGAACTGATAATATACTTAATTATCTTATTTTCGTATAATAACAACAAAGTTACATAAAATAAAAATACTGTATATATCATTTATAAATATAAATTTTAAATTATATAACTATTAATTTTAATTCACTGAAAAGAAAATAAAAGAGTACAAAACATACCCACGTTAATGAAAGAAGACATGCGTTTTTTGTTAATATAATATATATATATATGGAAAAAAAATATAAACAAACCTACTGGAAATAATTAAATACATTTTGAACTATTTGACAATATAAATGTATTTTCACTAATAATAATAGTAATAATTAAATTTTGACAGGACGTACCTGCCGCCGATGTTAATGTTATTTATTAATGTTTTTTTGTTCTTTTTGTTTTATTTTACTTTATGAAATCATGAAACGGATCGCTAACTTTACATCAAATCTTGAACCATTTTTTTAGAAAAATAGTGACGTTTTCCCTTCTCTCACCACATCATCCCACAAACCAAAACCGAAAAGGTGTCACACATTTCGAGATAAACAGCGTGCTTTTTGCAGAAGTACTACTATTATATTAATATCATATTTTTTATAGTACTTGTATTAATTCAAAGTAATAAATACGCTCTTTTTCAGAAGTTTTAAAACAAGACAGTGATATAGCGATGGGTTGTTGGATGGGCGAGGTTAGAAGGGGAGTGAATTAATGCGAAGAGAAAATAATTGACTGAGAAAGTGGTGTAACTGGTGCATGTAAATGAGTAGATGAGAGAAGGTAGTTACGAAGATGAAGATAAGGTAGAATGGGAAATAAATCTAACAAACGTCAAAGGAGTGAATTAATGAGAGGGTGTGGAGTTTGACTTTGGCGTGAATTTTGGTGTTTGGAATTTTGGTAAGTTTGTTTGTTGCACTTGCATGCGATGCGACTGCTTCCACAACCACACACACACGTACGCTCAAAACACGTACGCATTAGTTTCAGTCGGTGTTATATCTGCTTCTGACCCTTTCTTTTGGTTTCCGCGTTTCACCTTTTTTTATTCTTCTTTTGGGTTTCGTTTGGGAGTTCACATTAGTGGGCAGTGACCACTGAATCAGCAGAAAAAGGAACCATAACATAACAAAAATGGACGACGCTTTTGGGGCCAGCTGCCATTATTTAATGCACACCACTACACCTGCATCTTCATTCTTTATTTACTAACTTCACTTTTAAACAGCTATTACTAAATTTTACTTTTAAGTTCGTTAATAATTTTAAATTTTTTCTTTAACTTTAAGAGTATTTTTTAAGAATACAATTGTAGAGCTCTAAAACTAATAATATCTGGAATGCAATAATTAACATTAATAATATATATAATGCAATATATATATATATATTCTTCCACAAAAAAGAAGAACCGACTCTGAAAAGTATCTACAGAAATGAAAATATTCAGCCATTCGATACGTTTATTGTTTATAGTAGATGATTATCATCTAACCATTTATTTAGCCAGTTCAATATCTTTGATAAAAAAATATATCTTAGAAATAATTTCATCCACAAAAATCAATCTTGAAAAGGTTAATATTAGACCTAAAAACTAGAAAATGAACCTTCTTAGAAAATTAATATTATTAATATTGACAAAAAAACTAAGATATATTGAAGATTTTATATAAATTATAATTTAAAACAATTCATAATATATAAGTAGAAATTTTATAATATTAAGTTATATTAAAAGTTTATTTTTACAATAGTATTAGAACTTATTCTCACAAAGTTTAATATACTTATTATATCTTATTAAATGTTCATAAATATTTAATTTCACATTTTACACCCACATGTCATCTACTATGAGATCATTTATGAACTTCAACTATATAAATCAATTCTGTAAAATTAAATTAAACTTAAAGTACTAATATCTCTTAGGTTACAATTTTTTTTTCTTAAAATACAGTCCTTCTAATTACGATTAAAGAAACGAGGTTAATTCAAATTTAAAATATGTTCTAAAGGATACATTCAATGAATGAAAAATTAAGCAGCGGCAAGAAATTTCATCCTATATCTACTTTCAAATTTTAAAATGCAGGATAAGATACGTTTATGTCTGGTTTTTATTGTGTACCTATGTTGTTCAATAAATAATGATGTATTTCTATGACCAAATTTCATAACAAATATGTTTATTAATGTAAGGTAAGAAGTAAAAATATAATTAGCATTATATTTTTTTTCCCTTGTAACATTGCTGTAGCACATTTGGAAGTGCAAATTAGAATACAATGTACGTATAGCAGAGATGATTTCCACAATCTAAGCAAAAACATAGAATACAATGTACGTATAACAAAGATGATTTCTACAATCTAAGGAAAAACATAGAATACAGTAGAGAAGGGACAGCAGGAACTGGAGAAGAGATTTTGTGGTCTGGGGAACGGTACGGTGTTACAATTTACGGTGGCAGCGCAGCGTGGCCCACTCTCATTCTGACACGTGCACATCATTTTCTCCTTCGCTGTTCCATGCATGCAGATCTCACAGTTGGAAGTGACAATGTTTTGTCCATCTATTATCACTCATTATTTCTCTCTCTCTCTGTTTTTTAATTAATTAATATTTCTGACACTTTTTCAATTTTAATATATTTGAATAAAACCGCTATTTTTTTTTTCTGTATAAAGTTTATTCTTAAATATTCAGGGTTACTTTTTGAGAACAGACAAGAGTACTGAAATGACTTACTGGATTAGCGTAGCTTTCCTTGGTATCGGTTTGACTAACAGGTGTATTCAGGGTACAAAATTGCCCACTTTTTAAAATATAATAATAGTTAGTTTTAGATTTATTTTCATTCTATATTAATCTTACACCGATTTTAAGTTCTAAAATAGGTTAAAGTGACCATAGAAAGAATAGGAAGGTTCCTGATTTTGTTGAATGAAAAGATAGAACACGTGGTTTGTATAATTGTGATACATAGTCTTTGTTGAATGTGAAATGGAAAGATCTTGTGGCTTGGTATAGATATAGTTGTAATTATTTAAAATAAGAAAAGAATGAGAAGAATAAATGAAATAACCGAAAGATGAAACAAAAACACGTAGATTCCTAACTATGTTTCCTTAATTACCACCTAAAGCAGTCCTTTTCAATTTTCACAATAAAAAAAGCACAAGAAGGAAGAGAAAGTTTAATTAATATGATTATATATTATCTTCTCACCAACTTAATGTATATCTGTACATCACTTTCCGACACCGTACGTTTGCATACCCAATTATTATAATGTTTGTCTAATTTTATATTTCGTTTAGACTTTTAACACAAAAAGTAAACAATTTGTTTCCAAGAACTTTAAATTATAATTATCTACATTATTTCTTATAAAATCATCAAAGAAATAATGCTCAAAAATGACCGTACATTTTGCGCACACCGAAATATTTCTAAATAAGATTAAATCATGAGTATAATTTTGACAGCGTGAACCATTCTTTATTAAACATCATACTAATAAAATGGTATTTTCAGAGATCACAATTAATGAAATTGCAATAGAAAAACTATAATTTACTATTGATGTTATTAAAATGATATTTCTTAACTTTCCCTCTCTTTAAACTGTGGGGGATAAAAAGGTAACAATACTTTATACAAATTTCATGGACCTAGGGATACATATATTATCATTCATTATCATTAAAGTGTGATAAAGGCTGATAAAAAAAAATAAAGTGTGATGAATATTTTGTTGATTGCCAATGAGGAGTATATAAATTTATTAAGATCATAACTTTATTTTATAACTAATTTTTAAATAAATAAAAAGTAGAAAATATATTCAATTTCAACTAAAACTCATATTTTATAAACCTATTTCAAGTTTAGATAATAATTTGACCATCGTGTCATTGTAACTTAATTCTTTTTCCTCTAAGAATGATTAGTGTAGGATTTTATTTTTAGAAATCTATCCGGTGTAAAGAAAAAGTTAAGTTTGTAAACATCTTATAGGTAGAATTAATATTTACATCTATTTAATGGATTAATTGTTATATATATATAAGATGTTATATGTATATGTTTGAGTATGATTTACATAAATATGAATAAATATGAAATACACTTATTCCTATGAGTTATTTGAGAGTTTGAAAGTAATGTAATTAGTTGGATTTTTTTGTTGGTTTTCTCCTCCATTTACTAAAATCTAAAATGAGTGTTTTTAGATTAAAAATCACTTAAGCTATAACTCAGTATCTATACTATCTGATACCTATGCATTATTATCTATACTTTTCATCTCAAGCAAGAGCTTGTTCCAGTGAAATGTGGTTATAATCATGTTGAATATATTAATGATGATATAAATAATTTGATGTGATTAGTTATATATGTGTTAAAATGTATGACATGCGTGATGATATGTATGTGATAGGTACGATAAATGTGAGATTATATATATGTATGAGATATATGATAACCACATTCATATGATGTTTAACTCCTTGTGTGTGAGGATTGAGATCTGGATGATATCAACCTCTGTGACGATATTGGTTGGTGTGAAAGGTATTAAGATGGTTGACTCATTAGATAGCAATATTGGTTTGTGTGAAAGGTATTAAAATAGTTGAATCATTAAATAAAATAGATATCCTAACCAATTATATATGATCACATAGATTAAGGCATCAGATGGTTTGGAGAAGATGAGATATGTGCAATAGACTTGTATAAGTAGTTACATGAAATACCTTAACCTGTGACATAATTAATATGAATAAATCTCCAAGAAACTATGTGACAATTACATTATATATTGGGAATGTGACTAGAGATTTAAGCATTTTGTTAACAATATCTCCATTTGATTAATAGAATATACAATTACTATTGAAAAGGTTTTTGTACAGAGTTGAATTACTAATTCAACTCTTTTTTTTGTTGATTAAGAAAAGATGTATGAGTTGATACTCTTTATTATAAATGTCGTTGAAAGTCGTTGAAAGATAAATTTATTGATGTAACAATATAATGCATAATGTATATTATGTATATTATTGATTATGTGATATACGTTTGTATTATGTATTATATATCATGTGTCTTATATTTAAATTTATTTAACTTAATATTATATATATATATATATATATATTTACTAGCTATTATATATATATATATATTAATTATTTTAGAAGAATATTATGTATATAAATTGAGATGTTACACTGGGAGTCATAGTTTATCTTGTCAAAGGACTAATAGTTAGAAATAATGTGTATGTTTTATATAGTATTATCCACTAGTATGTGCATAATAAATTAGGTGTGATTTGAAGTCACAGTTTATTCTACGGAAAGGAATAATAGATGATGAGTTGCATTAAGTTTTATTTTATTTTTAATGAAATAATATTTTATGAAAACACAGTTAATTACGAGAGTATTTTATATGTAATAATAATTACTTAATTAATTAATTATTTAATTAATGTTTTAATAGAAAAATAAAACGATAGGAATTATTTAAATAAATAGTTATTCTATTTATTTTAATATTAATAAAATATATAAAAAAAAATGTTAACTAGTAGCCTGAAGCCACTTATTACGTATTCACACAGGTCACCCAGTTTTACCATACTACACTACGTTGTGTATCGAGAGAGCCAACATAGGTCATAGGTGTGATCACTATTATTTGGACTTAACAGAAACACTTTTTGTTGGTATTAATTAGCCAATGATACAATCTCAAGCTTAGAGCCAATTGGACACCCCAAGAACAATACAAGGAAATTTCTCTCTTTTTAGCTTTCACATCGCCATAACATTTTCAAATTCATTACTTGGTTAGCACATCAAATTGACAATATTTTTTTAAGTAATATTCAATGAACATAAAAAATTGCAAGAGTTGTCGTCAGCAATGAGCTCCATAAGAGGCAGAAAGTTTATGCCACAAATGAATTCAAGTGGGTATTGAATATTCAATTTAGTAGTGGTTATCTTAGCTTTTTGAATAATTGACAAGGTTTATGATAAACAAACACTTCAACTAATTTACCCTTTTGATAATTGACCTATAGTTTGGAATCAATGGTTGATTTTGATAAAGTCAATCTGGTTCTCACTTGGAATTAATGGATTGCATTTTACTTCAAGACTTTGTCAAGAAAATGACCCCTCCAGAGGATAGGGTTTGAAAAGGAACGTTATTTCTTAGAAAAATTTCACAATTTCTTTGGAGGTTTATAGGTGAGAAAAAAACAAAAATATATCAGCAAGTCAAATCAAAATTCAAAATAAATGTTTTCTTTTTAATGTATATGAACTCTTAAAAACTCCAAAGAAATAAATAGATACACTGTTTGTTATAATTATTGTAATACTAACAAACATATCAATATAAAGTCGATATAAAAATAATAATTTAGAAATCCCGGTTTCATAAGATAATGGGCCTATTTCACTTCATATATACTTTAGACATGGTAGATTTATTAACATCAATTTTGTTTTAAAGCATTAATAAACAAATTATAATATTTAGTAACTGTCTTTGATCAACAAATATGTCTGCTAATTAGTTACCAAAATTTACAAAAGAATTATGTTTTGAATTAAGTAATTTATTTTGGATGAGGATCATGATAAAGAATGTTAAATTAGTCTAACTAATTTCTCTATTATTTACTCTCGCTAATATTGGGAAAATAGTTTTTCTCCATGATAATGCAAAACTGGTAAATGATTCAAGATATCTGATGATGCACGGAAATTCGGAAACCTTTAAGTTTTATAACCCATCTTAATTTGATGTGGTGAAACAATTGAAACACATATCACATAAAAATAAGTTATTGATGGAAAAAAAGTTCCTGATCCAAAATCAATTTATAAAGGAGGATTCATTGTTGGTAGGATGTTAATCAATATTGTATTATTCAAATTTGCATTTATACTAAATTAAAAATTATTATTTTTATCTAATTAATAATCACAACCTGAGATAGATAATTATATATATATATATATATATATATGAGAGAGAGAGAATAAAATTATATTGGTATAAAATTTATTAAATATTACACTAATTAATAATTTCATATTAAATTATTTTTTTCTCAAATTTATTGTTAGATTAAAGATTCTTTAGGCATGAATTATATACACAAAATTTTATATTAATTCAAAATTATTTTAGATTTCATTTATATAGATGGAAATCATCGTAATATATATTTGTCAAAATATATTAAGATGTAGATTATTTGATAATTTTATTAGTGTTATTTAATTTTAATAAAAATAATATAAAAAATTAGGATAATAATTAAATTAAGAATGTTTATTTTTTATTTAATATTATTTATGACATAATTTATAACGCATACATTTTATATTTCTATTTTACC
>Ga0099824_1011188_pt1 | contig 10255 bp, 6 predicted proteins | sample SiratrowhiteBW_FD_76837 | JGI IMG/M metagenome (GOLD analysis project Ga0099824, IMG submission 76837) | Root nodule microbial communities of legume samples collected from California, USA - Siratro white BW | ecosystem: Host-associated > Plants > Roots > Nodule | place: USA: California... | reverse complement strand
TAATAACTATAATATTATTAAAAATATTTTAATATAAATATAAATAATTTTAATAAATATATTATTAGTATTAAAAATATTTTTCATGTAAATATAAATCTAATAACAATAATAATAAAACTAATAATAAATAAAAATTATTAAAAATAAAATTAAAAATATTTGTAGTATAAATATTAATAATACAAATTAAATAATTAATAATATTAAAAAAATAATATGAAAAAAATAATATTAATAATAATATTATTAATGATATCAATTAATAATAAAGTTATTATTATTATTGTTAATAATAAAATAATTACTAATATTATTTTTGTTTTTATTAACAATAATAACTACAATATCAATAATAGTATTCATATTAATGTTTATAATATTAAGGAAAAATAATATTAATAATATTTATAAAATTAATATTAATAAAATTTATAATATTAACATTAATAGTAATAATATTATTGATAATATTATTATTAACTATTATAATAGTAATAATGATATCAATAAAAATTTAATAATAGTAAGAAAAATATTAAAAATACTATTAATATTAATTATAATATTAATAATATAAAAAAATATTAATATTGTTAATAATATTCACCTTTACTAATATTATTAATAAATTAATAAAAATATCATTAACAAGACATAATATTATTAGTAGTAATTTTATCTATGAATATAAGTTTGTAGGTATTACCCACGGACATAGGTCGTGTTAATACCTACGAACCTGTATTCGTGGATAATACTACCGAACTTATATCCGTGAATAATACTTATGAACCTATATCCATGGATAATACTCCGTAGGTAATATCTAAGGATCTATATTCGTGAGTAATACTTATGGATATATATTCACGGATAATATCAAAATAGTAATTAAAATACTATATATAATATTATTAACATAAATAATGTTAATATTATTAATTAAAATATTATTAATATTTATTATCATCATTACTATTGATAATAATAATAATAATAATAATAATAATATATAATAACAATAATAATATTAATAACAAAAATAAAAAATAATAATACTAAAAAAAATCTTCAAAAAATAACAATATTTGAGAGTTAATAATAATAATAATAATAAAAAAGATGACGATGATGATGATGACATACAATAATATATTAAAACATGAATAATATTATTCTCATAATATTAATAAAATTAATAATAATATTAATAATATTAATGTAAATAATAACAATAATAACAATATTATTAATATTATTAATTTAAATATAAGTCATTATTAACAATACAATTTTTTGGTAATATTCTCATATCTTATGTTGAATTTACCTACGAATACAAATCAGTAGGTAATAATCTGTATGTAATGTTGAATTTACCTATTGATACAAATCCATGGGTAGTGCTGAATTTACCTACAAATATATATCCGTAGATAATAATTTGTAGGTAATACTCAATTTACTTACGGATATAGATCTATGGATAATAATCTGTGGATAAATTCAGTTTTTCTTGTAATACGTGTTTTTTCTACTAGTGAATATTCCTTCTTCCCTTCAGACTTTTATGATGGACTCTACATTTGAATTTGTTGGGGGTTAGAGTGATGAATAATCTTAGCATGCTTAAGAAGAATTATGGATTAGAGTGCAACAAAGGCACAAATGTCTTTATATTAACAAAGAAAAGATGGCCTGATAGAATCTCTTATGGATTGTTGAAACATCTTGCAAAGGAGTTGGTGAATCTTGACATGGAGAAATCAAAGGATGTGTGTACAAGTGATTGAAAAGTAAAAATGCTTACCAAAGCACAAGTTAAATATGCATGCATTATGCATGTGTTTCTTTTAAGATTGGTAGAATGGTGTTATCAGATGAAGATAGATATAGTCATTAGATTTGTTTACTTCTTTTTGTTAGAGAGTATTATCACTTTTGATTATATGTATATATATATATTATCTTTTCTTTATATAACTTTTAAGCTAGAGATATTTTAACTCACATGAACTTGTTAGTTATTATAAAGTTATACATAAATATTAACGATTTTGTTTTTTTTTTTTTTCATTGTTGAAGAGGTGGTTTATTCTGATAATATATTCACATATGAAAAATATATTTTAAAATGAAAGAAATTAACTCTGTCCATCTCATTCTAATTTTTATATTTTTCTAAAGAAATCAGCAAAGTCAAATCTAAAAATGTTTTCTTTTTGTAAGGAACGAATCCGGAAAGTTAAAATAAAAATGTGACTTCTTTTAATGTTATCGAACAAAATGTCACTACTGCAACTCTTCTCTTCTATTTTGTTTTTTTGTCATCATCCACATATTTTGTCACTGCTGATAAATAGAAAATAGTGTTTGGTCATAATTTGAGTTTATGATAATATCAATCTTATAAGATTGGAATGTAAAATTAGACTCTATAACAACATTTTATGAATTAAATTTAACTTAACTCAATTATAAAAACCGAATTAACAATGAAAATTTTCCTATTCTTCTATACTGTAGTTTTGGTCTGAGATCTCTGATAATATTTGTAGAAAGTTAAACTAATAGAGGGTCTGATTCAATATATTCACGTAGGAAGAGGATGAGACAGAAAAAAATCAGTTTCTTGAACCAATTTCAGTTTTCTAAAGAATTAATCTTTTAACCCCTAATCCAAAGATTCCCCAACAAAAAAAAATAAAAATGGATGTGGTGGACGGAAAAAGTCAAATAGATACTACTCTAGGAGCCAATTCTCCAAGATGAAAAGAATACCTGTCTTCTCCCACAAGGCACTTGAGTTCCAAACCAGGTTCCACATGCAAAGCATATTTGACCTTGCTTGTCCTCCTCCAAATAGCACTCCAAGACAAACCTAAAAGTTCGTTTTCCAAGGGTTCTTCTATATATTTCAGAAAGCACCTACCTGTGGCAAATGGATAACACGGCACCTTACTCAAAGAAGGGAACCCTGACAACAGAATTTGTTCTACAATGCAGAATTTTTTGAATCAAATGAGGTTAGTACTTCTAAATTTTTACTGCCAAACATGTTTTGGTATTTCATGCCAGTAATGCTGAAATGAACTCTTAATAAATAGACTTCTGTTTATGTTTTACCATGTGACTATGAAAGCATGAATGCATTCTCCTTTTCAGTCTCCCTTCTTGCTGATAGTAATTGAATGCATGCACATAATTTTAGTAGCTCATAAAGTAGCTTTTCATTCAAAAAGTATGCTTTCACATATAAATAAAACCATGTGTTCATAAATATTATATGCTTACATGAACACTTTTGTTAGGGTCCCATTTACTGGTGCAGAGGAGAGCAAATCTGGTCCTGTTGGCACCAATGATTCGAAAATACCAATACAAAAAACTCAATCTTTCAAAGGTAATGTTTCAAAAAAATGTATTCTCCTTTAGGGCTTTATCATCTGTATATTGAGCACATTTGGCAAGAAAGAGAAATTGTGAAGTTCAAAAGGAAGGAGCTGAAAGATTGTGATATGCTGTAAAACTGTAACCGGAAGTAGGGACTAAAAGAATAAGGGTAAAATGAGTTGGATATTCAATTTGACCAAAGATTGAAAATATGAATGAAGATATTGTTATCTTTCTGTCAGTTTTTGGCTCAAAATAAACGAGGCAATTGTTAACAAATTGAGGTGATAATTTCAGGAGAAAAGGGTGGTCAGAATTGGTTTCAGAAACAGTTTGCAAGGAAAAGGAGTGGTGATCATGAGTCGAGAGACATGGACCATGCTGCTGCAGTAGCTGCTGCTGCATTTGCAATTAATTTGCTAGATGTCTCTGAAGAGAAGAAAGAAACCCCGAAGGCCTCATTGGAAAAGACCAAAAGCAGGGTGGATGACACCAAACCTCCAATTCCCCTACTTAGTAGTGCATCCAAGCGATTGTCAGGTGAGGATGAGCATGTAGAACTCCACTTACGAATAATATACCCTTTGAAGGGTTCTAGATAATTTTTCTGATATTTTATTCTTTAACCGGATCAAATGACGTTGTATAACTCATCTAGCACATTTCACTTTATAGGCTAAGACTTTTGTTGTTGCAAACCTTTGTGGAGATTCATAAATTATAGTACCTTTATATGCATCATGCTCAGGTTCATTTAGATTAAAAGATGACCAAGGTAAGAAACCAGAAGAGGCAATTGCCCCTGCACCATCAATGAAAAAGAATTCGGTTTTCAGTGTTGACAAACCTGAGACTTCAACAAAGCCTGATCTTGGAAGACAGCCAACTCTTGGCAAATCTTTCGAAAGGCACACAAAAGCAGACGAATGGGAGAGAACCGAGCTTCAAGAGATCAGACAAAGGTATTTTTTGGATGCAAGTATTTATATTACATTGAATTTCTACCAAAAAACCAGCTCAATTTGAATCAATGCTACCATGCTTGATCCATGCATTTCGTGCAGTTTTATATTTCATAATAATATAAAAGAAATTATCAGGTATGACAAGTTGAGAGAGATGATAGATTCATGGGAAAACAAGAAGAAGATGAAAGCCAGACGCAAGCTAGACAAGGAAGAGGTTTCACTCAGACATTCTTTATACCTTATGCCTAACTTAAATTATACTCAATTAAGTTTTGGAAGATTCTATTGTGCTATACACATTTTAAGAGTTTATATATGTTACTTCAAATTGCTTGGTGAATAGTGTGGACACATATACCGTTAATTGAAACAACTCTTTTAACACAAACTACATTTTTGGGGCATGCATGTTTAATAGCCTCGTGAGGTAGGTACACCTGGAAATGTGATTAACACAGGAAAAGTTGTTCCACCAAAAGTATACGTATGACAATTCAGCATATCAGCATGTGATTCAACAACAGCTTATAACATGACATGTTCCTAAAATATGAAGCGAAATAAAAACATCAAAATTTTAGTTCCTATATTTTAAATTCATATTCATTCAAGCATGTTTTGAATTGTTTATATTCATTCATTAAGCCATTAAATGCGTCCACCAGATTAAGTAATTGGTCTAACTTCGTAAATTTGAGTCTCATTCGTTAACTTTACATAGTTCGAGCATGTAAATAGATGATGCTGCTATGAGAAAAACAATTGACATTTCCAATTTGCATTGAAAAATTACAAATTTGACTGCATTAGGCCTAAAACAAAATATCAGAGTATAATCCATCTGAAGTTATAATTTGTGGAACACGGCCCAAAAATCTTTAGAAAAATTGAATTTTAAGCCATAAAATCAGCGTGTGATTCCTAATCACGATCTTCTGACACTGCAGAGAGCACTTGCTCAACGAAGGATGAGAGCTTTGGAGGATTTTCAAAGTAAGATTACATCTATAGATCAAATTGCAGAGCGGGCAAGAACCAAGGCAGAAGAAAGCCGGAACAATGAAGTTAAAAAGGCGAATGCGAAGGCAAATGTAATTCGATCAACAGGCAAAATGCCAGGCATTTGCTTCTGCTTCTGAGATCACCAATTATGGATTATCACTTGGTTTGGGGAACTAACGGAGATCTAAATATGTGTTTCAGAGTTCTATCTATAGCTCTTAGTCCTCAGTCGAACTTTGAAACAAGGCATGTTCCTGTAAAAATTGGAAAAAGAAAAAACAGAACAGTTGAACAGATACACGAGCTTCTTCTTGTATAAATTACTTACAGTTTTTCTTGCTTAGATTTCAGTTTTGGTAAAGAAAAATCATTACCCAGTTTCAGTGTCAACTTTATTTTCAGGAAATGACAAACTAACCTATAAAATGATTGATCATATTCTGAAACTACAGTGTTTAATTGTTTAATCAAAGTAACCCAGTTACCAAAACTATTTTTCTCTAACATCATAAGGATGGATAAACAAAAAGGTTTAAGAAAATTCAGACAATGAGCACGGGCGGGATACCAAAATTGCTACTACACGCGCCCAGTTTATGAACAACAAAAGTAGAATCTGAAGTTTGAAATAATCCTACAAACAGAAACTCATCAGAAACTGCTAGTTGGATCCCTCCTTCTATCACTCTGTGCGGCCAGTAGAAGGGGCTAATTACCAACATCATCACCACCACTCCTCTCCACGGACTCAAAGATAAATGAGTTTTTTAACCAGCAAATGACATTAAAAAGTGATTCTCTACAGTGTAGTTGATTTTATGTAATGATCAGATGTGCTGAAATAAATAAATGGCACAATAGGTTAAAAATGATCTATAATACAGCTTGTTTGTGCTTTCTTTTACAAACTATTTGTAACTTACAGGAAATGCAGCAAAACAGTTTTGTTGAAGCATATTTTCTAAATATCTTACAGAATTATTGTAATTTTTAATATATATATATTATGCAGAATGGTCATTATTAACAACGGAGTGAAGAATCTGGCAACTTTTAAAACATGTTAATGAACGGGCAAAGCATAAAAGCCGATACGACATTTAAGCTCAGGTCAAAATCAAGCCTAGAATTATAGATATTGCATGAAACATTTTCTACATGTAATCGCATAACCAGTCATTCGATAATAAACTTTTCGGCATGTGAACCTTGTTCTTTATACAAATTAATAATTACGCACTTCAGGAAAAAGAAAAAAGGAAATTAAGAATCAAGATACAACTGCCAAAAAATAAAATTCCTCTCCAGATTTTAAGCATAAACTTGACATGAAGATTGCACAAAAATTACAAAAGATATAGAACCCTTATGAAAACCTAAAACTAACAGAGAAAGAAATTACCAGAGTACAATCAATCCAAAGATATATGGTTAATTTGCTGAAGTCGGATTGAAAAGATGTAACAGTCTGCTGAAGGATATATCTTAAGATGTAATTTCTCTAATCAGCCTCTGGATCGTAGGGTATGCAAAGTACAATACGAGGAATGATGGTATAGCAAAAAGAAGAGTGACTAGCAAGTAAAGGATTAAAATAACAGCACTGCCAGGAACCGCAAAAAGGGCAATCAGTAGGAAAATAACGATCAACGGGAACTTGGATGTAAAGTGAAGGAAGAAATCCAGAGATTTGTGAAGAGAAAAGTAGTGTGTCTCTCCACTGACACCAACATCACGGTTAGATCCCACCTGTCTAGAATATGGACTCATTGAGGCCCTTCTTAGGTTACAAGTACTAACTTGACTTCCAAGGTTGCACTTGGGAGACCAAATTGGTTGAGTATCCCCAGATGAGGAAACAAGCTTATGCCGATCACCATTCAGACTCTCAACCATCCAAAGAAGGAAGAAGTTCTTGCAAGGATATTTAAGATTTCCCTTGTATATGATTCGGAATGATAACAAATGACACCATGGACAAGAAATTAAGAACGGGATCCTGATTTGCTGAGTAGGAAAATTCACCACACCCCATTGCAGTCCTAAGACACAATTTTTACAGAGGGTGTGGCCACACCATAAGACATAAGGCACATTCTCAACTATGTTGAATGATTCCCAGCATATTGGACATTCCAGCCCTTCGTCTCTGCTGGAATTAGAGCAGACCTCGTCATCCGAGCATTCTGCGTGAGTTTCACTTAACTGTTGTTTGGACCCTCTTCTCGTTCTAATGCTTGTAAGGGCATTTGACGCAAAACTCCACATCATGAAAGATAAACAAATTTACGATGCAATAGCAGTAATCATTGAAGTCACTGTCAGAAATAAAAGCACTTTTTCATGAACCTGAGCCTCAGCATTTTCTCTTCCCCTGTTGCTAGCCAGCCCGTTCAAGTTTCATCTCAATCAAAAACTACAAAACAAAAACTCTAAATCATTGCATGGCTTCTTAAATACAATCAGTGTTATCACAAGAATTAAATGCAGAAAGAAAAACTAACACAATTTCCAATTACTATCGGCCATCGGTGTATATACCAAAATTCTTAACAGCACTTCTAACTCAACTAATCTATCTAGTATGGTCCGACATTCTAAACAAACAGAATCATTAAAAGAACATAAGATTCTTTGCGAAAATTGAAAACCCTGAAATCTAATGTGCACGCATACATTAGCAACAAAATATAACAGTTCAGGAAAAAAGTCCACATCCACAGTTTAAGACAATGTCAAGGGTGTTCGGCTCTACACAGCCACATCGGCCTTAATGGTCGACAATTTTCCACAATGTCAAAATACCAAAATTTTGACGATAAGTTACTAAAATGAGGGTTCTTCAAGTGTCTGGCGACCTCAATGCGATTGCAATTATGACCCAATTGATTATCTACGATTTCCCACAATATAGTCCAACCACGACTGCAATTCAAAACCCCAGCATTACTCTAACGCAAATGTCAAAAACTGAAAAGTCACACTTCAAGTTCTCGTATTACATTGCTCACATGCAGTTTTCAATTCAAAGGAACACACGAACACAATCGCCATGAATCCATGATCGATCAACGTTTTGAACTCAACAAAGACCAATCTCATTTCAAAATTCTCAACGAGAAAGCTGTTAAAACAGCATCATAACATAACTCAATCCCAACCATAAAGATCTACCAAAAATTTGTTATAAACCTCAAGATTGACAAATAAATTTAAAAACAAACAAAACAAACTCACACCATCTTCATATTTTTAAGAATTCGCACGGGACCTAACCTAAATCCATATCGTAAAAGTGAAAATGCAAATTCAAAGAGAAAATATATATAAAAAAAATTACCGTTACGGCCACTTCGTTATGGGATTTCGGTAGCAGTGATGAAATGCAACGAATCTAGAAAGGGCGGAAGAAAGAGCAGAGATCGAAAGAGGAAGATCGGGTCTCTCTTTCTCTCTCTTCAGCTGTTTTAAATTGCATGAGCCTAAGGGAGAAACCGAAAAAAAATAAAATTAATATATAGGACAAGAAGGAGAGAGGAAACGACGTCGTGAATGGAGGTTTTGGAAGTTTTAGTTGGAAAATTTGGTTGTCGTTGCCTCTTATTTGTTGTAACTGAATCGTACAAGTAACAGAATTTGTTCAGACCACAACGCCGGTCAATTCTGCGGTATCAGCGGATTTATATACTTATATTATTATATTATTGTTAAATATTAATATTTATAACTTAAAAAATAAAATCGTTATTAGACAAAAATTTTAGGATGTATGGAATCAAAGTGTATAAATTTTTTATTAAGACTAACAGATCTCTCTAATATAAATCTCTTTTTAAATCTAAGATTTATGTATTATAAAAAAAAATTAATCGGAACAAGTTGATGAAACATGTGAAACTTTTAAAAATAGAAACAAGATCTTCCATAAGACTTATTACAATTACTTCATGAAAAACGATACTGTTCAAGCCAAACTTGCATTTGACACTTATATTTATTAATGAAATATTATATATTAATAAAATAATTATAATATATATCAATAAAATAATAATACATGTCAATGTTAGATGAATATGGAAAGTGAAGAGTGTGCACCCTTATTTCATTGTCCTTGAAGATCATGTGCTTATCATGTCTTTCTCTTTACATTGAGAATATTGAATGGTAGTAAGAATATATATATATATATATATCATAATTGAGTATATTTTGTAATTATTCAATAATTAAAGTAAAGCATATTAAAATTATCAAAAATAAATTATATATATAACATAATTGAGTATATATATTAATAAAATAAATAATTAAAGTAAAGTATATTACAATGGTAAAAAATAAATTTTGGTATGTTTTTGAAATCATTCTAATTTGCTGTTGAAAAATAGAATATTTATCAAGGTTTTATAACATTTTTTTTTCATCATTTTAATTTACATTTCATTCTAATTTTAATTTATATTTCTGAAAATTATTTTTTACATTAATTTTATAAAATTATGGATACTAATATGTATCAACTAATTCAAGATTATTTTATAAGTGTTTGTTTATGATGAACATTCCTTTAATTTGAGGTGAGGTGAGTGGTAGGTATTTAAATCTTTCTTAATATTTTAATTATATTTTATTCTTAATATAAGATCATTTTGGTCATTTGCTAAATATATTAATTTTCAAATCACTCTTAAATTTTTTAATTACTTCCTTTATTTCCTACCTTCTTTTCTTTAAAACTACAATTTTCACTCCCTTTCTTCCTTTGATCCACTTCTCCATCCAAACTTAATCTAGGTCATGAGAGAAAGACATGCATATCAAATAAATATTTATTTTGATAAAAGGTATATATATATATATATATATATATATATATATATATATAT
>Ga0099824_1011183_pt1 | contig 10261 bp, 9 predicted proteins | sample SiratrowhiteBW_FD_76837 | JGI IMG/M metagenome (GOLD analysis project Ga0099824, IMG submission 76837) | Root nodule microbial communities of legume samples collected from California, USA - Siratro white BW | ecosystem: Host-associated > Plants > Roots > Nodule | place: USA: California... | reverse complement strand
TTGAAATATTAGGTTCAAACAAATGTCACATGAGTAAAGCATATATTAGTTCAGAAATTATCCTTTTCCATAGCAGTAAAGAAGCAAGACAAATCATGCTTAAACCTCCAATCAGTACTTACTCGAAGCCTTTTGGTTGAAAGATGTTAGTTTAATATAACCAACTGTTGGGGGATTAATTCCTGAAGCAGGTAGCTTGCACAGTCTTGACTTCACTGGATTCACAGAAACTTTCTCTCGCCTGATATGCAGAAACTCTGGCGTTTAGTTTTTTAGTTAGAAATAATATTGAAATTTTGGAAGAAAGAACAAACATTATTTAAGCCTACCACCAAGTATGATACCACAACAAAAACAGAAAAAAAATAAAATCAGGAGGGCTAACAACGGTAACAAAAAAGAGTTAACCATATAAATGCGGCTAAACATAATAAAGCATTATCAAATTACAAGCCAATCATCCCAAAAAACAAAATATACTCAAAGGCCTAAACTTCGAATACTTCTGTTTGGAAATGAAACTAACGTTAAATCCAGGTGCTTTATGTCCAAACCACTACGGATAGTCAAAGCTATTGTGCTTCCTTCCGGTCCCCTGCAATTAATTTTAAAAGGTAAGGCGATAAGTTCAAGGCAAATAATGAATGCTTGAATTTGCATTTTTGTTTCAAGTAATTAAAACCTTACAACTGGCTCATATTAGAGTAACAATAAAAAGACGGGCACTACATAAGGGACAATCTTGTAATACTAAGTACATGGCAGTCAGCAGATAAAGAAACAGAATACAGTACTGCAATATTTATAGTTATATCAACATGGTGCTACAATTTTAACTTGTTGGAAAGTTTTAAGGATTAAGTGCAGTCCTATTTCTTGGTCTTTCTGCACTATATTAACAATAGTTTTTTTTTATCATCTTATACCCCTGCCCCACCGCCTCCCTCCCATTTGTGGAGAAAAATATTTATTTGAAGACACAAGTGAAATGTAGGAGAAAAACCCACTGTAGGCGTTCAGCTGCGTCATACAGCCCCATGTTTTCTGTGCTTGTATCATCAATTGCCAGAATAACATCTCCAGATGAAACACCAGCTCTATATGCAGGACCTCCTGGAGAAGCTGAAATGACAACAAGTCCACCAGTTTGAACTTCAGCTTTAGTAGGGTAGCCTATTGATATCCCCACTCCAGTTAAAGAGCCTTGAGTTCCAGACTGCCTTCAATAAAACATTAGTACTAGGGATTAATGTGTAGGGAAGCATATATTCTGCTAGAATGGACAAACGTATTATGCAATATGCAGCCAGGACAATGAGTCAAATATGTAAAAGGAAAAATTAAAACGAGAGAATTCTACCCTCAAACTTCTAAGCTTTTCAGGCTCCAAAAATCTGGTGAATGGATCATCCAATGTGGCAAGCATCTTTCTTATTGCCTTATCTGTGAGCAAATGCAATGACATCAATTTGAGGTAAACTGGTGTACTTTTTACTACAAGGAATGGTGCAATCCTACTAGATTTCAGATATCTCATAACCATGTATGCAACTTATTATGAAACTGTGGAACGTTCTTATTATTGAAGATAGCAATCATCATTGTATGGATGGTTAAGAAAAATTTCCAGTTATATTGATCCAGCTGGACAATGTAGGCAAGCCAATAAGTTACCAATTGCATCATTTTAGCCATTATTCGCTCATGTTTGATCCTTCAAATTTAAAAGAAGTATAAGTTTCCTTACAATAAAAGCCAAATTCAGTCCATCAAGGCTATTCTAATATTGTTTTCCAGCACATCATGGACGAAATATAAGTGGTCTATCATAATTCATATATAAGTGACTTATCCTCGATTAGTTATCAGCATTCAAGAAAATTTTACTGATATTGCTTCTCATCACTGTCCATCTAACCAATTATTGGAATCAATAGTCAAGCATTCTACCACTCTTTCTATTAGTTTGTTGGAGATATGTGTATAAATTAGAGTTACAAACCTATTTTGCAGGCACCAATTAATACAATTTACTGAATTTAGTACTGTAGGAATCAAAACTTTAGGTAGAAAATGAGAAAACATAGACACACGCACAAATATAACCTACCAGAGGAGAGAAAAGCAGGAACTTGAAGAAAATTCCCGATGAATGTACTCAATATCCATGTTATATAAAACTTCAATTACTTTATTCTAGGTTTAGTTCAAATAAACATCTCATTAAGTTCTTACGAAAGAAAAAAAAAATAGGGGGGTGAATTAAACTTTTCCTATTGGTTAAAATCGAGTTACACACCTCATGTTTTGAAAAAGTTAAATCAAATTTGCAAGACTTCTAGACCTGGGAAAAAAGGAGATGGAGACCAAGAAGACATTGGAGGAAGTCAACAAGAGAGATTTCGTGGAATATACTCCTTGAAGCTTTGGTCTTTAACTATAATGAAGGACATCATGTGAACCATGTAGTTGACCTTAACCTAACCAGATAAAACTTTATTGTTGTTGCTGCTGTAATAGACTAGTTTGATTTATTAAACTTGTTTTATTTTCTTCTCTTATAAGGGTTTATGAATAAGCATACAAACTGTGCCCTAATCAAATTATGTCTACTTATCTTCAAAACCAAGAATCAAGAAAGTGATTGCGTTCAGAGCAGTTTACTTGGAGGTTAAATCATCACATATCAAGTGCATAGCAAAACATGATATTTATATACAAGTATAATTTCTTTAACTTGTAAACATTTTCAATCAAATTTTCATTGTCTCAGATAAAATTTATCCCAAGTTCAATTAAATCCTTGTACTACTTATAAAGTAGACACAAAGTTATCCGAATGAAGAAATAATAACGTGATTCCACTCCTCAAAAACTAAAAGGCTAGCATGGCTGATTTTCCATGTTGGAAACAGAAAATTACCATCATAGAATGTTGTCATTGTGCAGCAAGTTAGAAAAAAAAAAGAAGTTTAGAATGAAAACTATACATGTTTCTTCTCGATTGTTCATTGGTTCATTGCGCAGTGCATCTTCTCTATACCTAAACCAACTCTGTCCATTAAAACTTTTATCAATATACGCTCGGTCAATTGTTCTCCACGCCTCCAGAAAGAGAAGATTCTCTTCAGACAGCCCCACTAGAAGAAAGAACCAAAAAGGAAAACACAAGGTTAAGACAAAATTCAAACAAGATTAAAAGAATTCTATCAAAAATTCACTATTCAGTTATATTTTGAATTTGAACCAAAGCTCAAAATCAAAGTGACTCACAAGATGGCTCACTAGTAGCCAAAGAAACAGACATGGCCAACATCACTCCAGTAACCAGCCGCACAAATAGAATAGAAGCATGCTGTCTTAGGTTTTCTGAACAATCCTTCAGTCTTAGAAGACGGTTACATTTCGTCCTTTTGGAAAAGAAACCCCAACTTGATGGAAAATAGCTACACTGAGGATAACAGATGCTGCTTATCCGTGACACAACTCCAACTGAAAATTCTCTTCCACAATCCCTATTTCTATAACCTACACATTTATTCCTTTTATATTCCAATGGAAACCGAGATTGTATTACCCTTAATGAAAAACACTTCCACTGTGACACCTGCAGATAGTGCAAATTACAATTCAGTGAATACTTATATTACTCAAATCAAAATAATCATGTCCTTCCCATTGATCCTACATCTAAAAATTGGTTTATTACAGAGACAAATAAATAAAGGGTAGCGTTAAAAAACAATTTTTTTGTTCTCAGAAACCAAACAGAATGTGGGAATGAAACGGGGAAATGGGTTAGAAAAAGTGGTGAAAGTGATGAGAAGATAAAGGAAAGAGGTAAGGAACGGAAAGAGAACCTTGGGAATGGAGATTGCAGGGAAAGGGGTATTGTGACACCAACGAAGAGAAGAAGAAGCATTCACAGAGCTTGCAACGAACTCCATGGAAGAGAGAAGGGTGCCACACCTCTGGCTCAGCCCTTCACTTTTTCTTCCTTACATTATCGTTCATTTTGAAATTTAAAAAATAAAAAATATTAAAAATAAACTAATAAACTATTCCTTTTAAAATATATATATATATATATATATATATATATATATATATTTATTTATTTATTTACAATAAAATCTCATTAATTTTATTTCTGGAAATGATGATAATAATAATAATAAAAAAATCACCTAACACATTCTAGCGATTTATATCAGAAGCATCTTTTATGCATCTAAGTTATGACAATTTGAATTGTGAGTTTTTTTATACTTATTTTTCTTATAAAAATAAGTAAATTTTAAATTTTTTATGTGTTTATTAAATATGTTTACTCTTAAAAAACTTAATAAATAAATATTAATTTTTAAAATAAATAATTATTTTAAAAATTACTTAGTATAAAAACACTTATTTTAAGTCAATCAAACTAGTATGGTAAAATAAATAAATAAAAATTGTAGCTTTCAATAACTCTACTAAATTGTAATAATTCTCTCTATTACATTCGACTAGTTAAAGGAATGCTATCATTCGAGCTGAAGGCCACATTTTTGAAATGGTTCCCTTTACTAATTAAAATTATAAGTTAATTTTTTTTTAAAAGAACCACATAATTATTTTTTTCATCCAACTGGACAATTTTGTTAACTTTAATAATTTTAAGGTTGATTTTAAATAAGTAGGTTTTCGTAGTTTATATTAAGTTTACAATTTATGTTTTGTCTAAAAACAAAAGTCATAAAGAATGTTTTGTAAACGAGTCTTTAAGATTAAGTGTGACTCTCATGACAATATCGAACGTTACAAGATTCGACTGGTTGTCAAAGATTTTTCTTAAAAGAATGACATTGATTATAAGAAAACATTTTTGCATGTTTATAAGAAAGATTCTTTCAAATAATCATGGCATTAGTAACTCATGATGATCTTGAGTTACATCAAATGGATGTTAACACTGCTTTTTTGAATGAGAATTTAGATGATGTTTATATGGACAAACCAATGGGGTTCATTGAAGAAAGGAAGGAACACATGGTGTATAAACATAAGAAATCAATATATGGACTTAAACAGGTTTTTAAGCAATGGTATCTTAAGTTCAATGATACTATTACATCTTTTGGATTTAAATAAAACATTGTTGATCGATGTATGTATCTGAAGGTTATTCAGAGCAAGTTTATATTTCTGATTCTGTATGTTGATGATATCTTGCTTATAACTAATGATCTTGGTCTATTAAGTGAGACTTAGAAGTTTCTCTCTAATAACTTTGAAACGAAAGATATGGGTGAGGCATACTATGTGATAGGAATAGAAATATTTTGAAAAAAGATCACAAGGATCATTGGGTTTGTCTCTAAAAGCATATATTAATAAAGTTTTAGAGAGGTTTAGAATGGATAAATGTTCAACATCTCTCGTTCTAATACAGAAAGGAGAAATTTAGTTTTATGCAATGTCCAAAGAATGATTTGGAATGGAAATAGATGGAGAATATCCCCGTATGCATATGTTGTTGGGAGTTTAATGTATGCTCAAACATGTACGAGGCCAGATATTAGCTTTGCAGGTCAGTATGCTTGGTGTAAAGAAAATACTAAGATATTTGCAACGAATAAAAAATCACATGCTTACTTATAGAAGGTCTGATCACCTTAAGGTGATTGAATATAAAGATTCAAATTTTGTTGGTTGTATGGATACTAGAATGTTTACATTTGGTTATGTGTATCTTTAGCCAAGGGAGTGATTCTATGGAAAAGTGCGAAGTAGACAATCATTGTTGCATCCATCATGGAAGCTGAATTTGTGACATACTTTAGGTCACAGTTCATACTAATTGACTGCAGAATTTTATTTTAGGACTTGAAGTAGTCAACAGTATTGTCAGGTCGCAGACAATTTATTGTGATAATTCTGCAACAATATTCTTTTCTAAAAATAACAAGTATTCCAAAGGTGCTAAACATATGGAATTGAAATACTTTGTCATTAAAGAAGTTCAGAAACATAGAGTGTCAATAGAACATGTCAGCACCGATATTATGATTGCTAAGCCTTTAACAAAAGGGTTACCACCTCAAGTGTTTACTGACCATGTAAAAAATATGAGCATTATGTGTACCAGTGAATGTTGAATGTTATATGTTGTTATTAATGCCTATTTGACACTTTGAGCTCATTATTGTGCAAGTTTATGAAATATATGTTTTTTTGCCTTACGAATGTGAATGCAAATTATGATTATGATTGTCAATACCCAATTTCGACCAGTAGATAAGTTTTATTTTTATTTTTTTTAAAAAGAAGGAAAGTTTCTAACCATGTTGAAAAAGTTTTGAGTTTTATTTTAATTTCAGGTTATTTTTCTTTTCTTTTTATCATTTGAAAAAATAATAAAATAAATTTCTTTTTAGTTTGAATTTTTTTTTTAATTTCTCTTATGTTTAAAATTAGATAAATATTTATTTTACTTTTCTCTTATTGTTGTTATTGAACAAAATATAGAAGTGCAAAAATATATTTCTTTTTCTTATAATTACTTTTATTAGATTCTTCTTTTTTTAGAAAAAAAAAAAACATATATAGTCCTTTGTCATATTTTATTCTACGTTTCGTTCCTTAAAAAAAATAATAATGATACAAAGAACAAAAAGACAAAAAAGGATTGGAAAGGTAGTTTTCCTCTTTTCCATTTTTTTTTCTCCCAAAATCGCCTAAAATCTTTCGTATCCATTACTCCACCACCCTCAGAGCATAAGTCTCCAAATTTTTTAGTTTTTCTCACAGCTGAATAAGTTGGTGTCTCCCCTCTATAGCCAGCCTCCTTCTATACATGTCCCCTTGCATTTAAAGAGAAGGAGTCAACGCTCCAACGGATGGGTTCAAGTCTATTTTTTTTTTATCTCATTGAGGATACACACAGCACGAAGGAAGCCTCTCTAGTTCACTAGGCTTCCTTATGTTCTATTGAGCTTTTGTTCCCATGCTCTGGATGGCAAAAAGGCACGTAGAGAACACCTATTTTGGGGTTTGTTTTTTTTCACCCTGGGTATAAGTAATAGACTCTCATGAGAGATTGAAAAAAAAAGGAGAGAAAATCCAATACACTTTTACCCTCACTAGATACGCTCTCACAAATTCTTACCATTCACACCCTGCATATCACTATTCTCCCTTCAGACGCCACCAATTTTCTTCATTAATCTCAGTCAAAAGACAAAGGAGGAGAACATAAGAGGCAACAGACGAAGGAAGAAGGAAATATCAAGGGGTAAGTTTTAAATTTCTAACATTTGTCATAGCATTGTGATGCCCCTATTGTGAGTTAATGTTACCTTTACTCTATTTATGTTTATACATCATGCTTATCTTCGCCATCACTCTTACCATATATTCACTCTTTACTCCAACCATACATTCATGTATTTGTCAAACTCATCATCCTTCCATTCCATAATAGAACAAACAAACCCATAAAGAAACAAAACCAAACTATAACAATTTGAACTCAAAAGGAATAAAAAGAGATAGAAGTTTGGGTATCTATTCTGCAGCCGAGCAGCGCCTTTCGACGTCCACAACCACTACCTCAAGCCTGTCGCACTACCACCTCCATCCACCGCGCTAGCTCATCGTTCCAAATACATCATTGCATTGCTAAGCAACAATCCTCGTTACCATTTCCATTCTACACCACCACCAGTACTCACTACACCTCTCTACCATCATACACCTCTCTATCGTCATACACCTCGCACCTCCAACCAATCTCCTCCACCATAAAACCCTCGCCCTACGAACCAAGCCACTGCAACCCCACTCTCTCTCACTGCAGTACCTTTAATCCAAACCCGCCTCAAAAAAATCATTCCCAATCTACTCCACAATCACCATAAAACCCTCGTCCTGCACTAAACCTAGCCACCAAATGTAAGCAGTCCTACCTCCTAACCACCATGCAAACACCTAGCCACCAAATGTAAGCAGTTCTACCTCCTAACCACTTACCTTGTTGCAACTTGTACCTACAACTACACCATGTAACTCCACCGTGCCCACATGCACCCAACAACCACTTGACCTCCACCATAAAACCTCCACTACGTGCTTCCCATGCACTTCCACCATGCCCTATGTACCTCCATAAACCACCAAGAAACCAGCCTGCCACTGCACCATTAAAACCCCCATCCAACCCTAAAAGCAGCCACCATGCCACTGTACCATAAAAGCCACCCTCACGTGGAAAGAGAAGCCTATGGCATCTTCACCGCCGTCAGCCATCTCATGACCATGCTTCCCTTAACCTAAGTCATCAACCATATCACCTTCATGCCTCTCAACACCATTCTCATCCATGCACTGAGCACTTCACGCCACCGTGCACCCATACCCCCATAACTACCATATTGCACCACGACACTGTTTGTCGCCGTTGTCACAACCCAAACGCCAAGCAGCTGCTTCCACCTCGCCATCGTGGGAGAAGCCATGCTCCTCTACGCCACCCCACTCGCTGCCGTCGCTTCCTAGCCTTGGGTTCGCTCACCGTCACCAAGCCAAAACAACACCATGCCAAACACTTTTTTACACTTCCAATCTTTCTTCCACCTTTCTCTCTCACCATGAGTCACACACCACGACTTCGTTGTCACCTCCGCGACACCACCCGTGTTGTCGTTTTGGGCTGGATTCAACATTGTTTCACCATAGTTTTCTTTGCCAAATAGTGGCGTTGTTCTCTTCCTCATAAGCATATACCAAAGTCAAAAGTCTTCTTTCTCTTATTTGTTTTAGGGTTATTAGGGTGATTGGGCCTAAGAGGTTTGGGCTTGATTTATTAGACGAGTTTTTCCTGCACTCTAATATGTTCTTCCTACATCCTAATAAAAAATTTTAATACCACAATTGCCTTTATATAAAAACCGGATGACACTCCATCCGGTTGTTAATTTTTTTTCAAATGACAACCGGATGGGAATGTCATTTGGTTATCATTTTGATTTGGAAATTAGAACCGGATGACATTCCCATCCGGTTGTCATTTGAAAAAAAATTAACAACCGGATGAGCAAGCCATCCGATTGTCATTTGAAAAAAAAATGACAACTGGATGACCTGCTCATCTGGTTGTCAATTTTTTTTTCACATGACAACCGGATGGGGGTGCCATCCAGTTTTCATATAAGGATAATTGTGGTATTAAAATTTTTTATTAGGGTTCAGGAAGAACATATTAAGGTGCAGAAAGAACTCGTCGATTTATTATGAGAGTTAATTGAAATATAAAGAAAAGTAAAAGAATAGTAAACGTCAATGAATTGGATTGAAGCAATGTAGGCTAAGATTTTGAACTTGGCCTGTTAATTATTTTAGTACTTTGTAAATAAAAAATGTAAGAGGAATGAGTGGATTTGAAGCAAGGCAGTGTGCTCCTAATATAACATGTATTGATAAGATTGATGTGATTGGTCGAGAAAAGGGGGTGTGTTGGCTTGTCTGGTGCAAATAATGAACATAAAAATACATTGATTTAATTGTTGGTAAAGATGGATGGTTTTGAAACCACTTAGATGAAGTTGTGGTATTGGCAAAAACCACATGATCTAATTGTTTTGGTATGACATTAAATTAAAATAAATGAAAGAGAGAATGCATAATTGGAAAAAGTAAATCTATTTGGTTTGGCCTTGTGAGATGGGTTATGGTGCATTTGTAATAAAAAGTAAATGTTGGAATTTAATTAAGCGTGAGTGAATATTAGCATGGAATTCGGTGAGCATGAATGAATTAGTTTCTTTTTAGGCACCTAATGTTAATAAATAACTAATAATAAAAAGGGTTCAATTGAATTTTGTTGCAACTTAATTAATTCTGAGCTTACCTTGCTCTTATTTTATTATTATTGTTGTATTGTTATTTTTTTTAAAAGGAGAATTTTTAGTTTTTTATATAAAGTCTTTTCCTATGTTTTATTTTAAATCTTTAATATTCATACGCGTAGCATGAGATTTTCTTTTAAATAATGTTTTGAATAAAAATCCTAAATGACCGTTCGCGTCATGAAAAGTTTTGACTTTGTTTGGAATATCAAAAGGCCGCACGCGTTTAACGGTATCCAAATTAAAGTTTAATTTTCAAAATAAAATAATAATAAAAAATAAATAAATAGATTTTGATATAAATTCCTAAATGGTCGTCCGCGTCATGGGAAGTTTTGACTTTGATTGGAATACCAAAAGACCACACGCGTCTA
>Ga0099824_1011180_pt1 | contig 10263 bp, 9 predicted proteins | sample SiratrowhiteBW_FD_76837 | JGI IMG/M metagenome (GOLD analysis project Ga0099824, IMG submission 76837) | Root nodule microbial communities of legume samples collected from California, USA - Siratro white BW | ecosystem: Host-associated > Plants > Roots > Nodule | place: USA: California... | reverse complement strand
CGTTGTCAGCGGCTGCTCCGGTGGTGGTGGTTATAACAGGTCAGGTTCTGGTGGTAATGAAGGTGGTTGGGTTATAGGAGGTGGAGGCGTTGATGCAAGTGGTGATGGTGATGGCGCTGGCGATGGCATGGGCAGCGGTGCCGGCGTCGACATGGGTAGCAGTGCTGGCGGCGACTCTGACAGTGGTAGTGGTGTTGAAGCCATCAAGGTGCTGCGAGAGGTTGGTAGCGTTGAGGGTGCAGTGTGTTCTGTTAGTGGACCTGCAGACAAAAGCTCCTTCTTTAATTATGGAGTTCATTCGTCTTCAAGAGCGCTACATGAGCTTATTGATTTACGTGACCAAGGGAGTTTTCAAATTATGCTTGGAGAGACTTCATATGGTAGGATCAAGGGCTTAGATAAGGGTTCTGAAGAGTTGAGACTACGGGGGATTGCCAAAGGGATTAGTATTGTTTGTCAAGATAGTGAAGATAGTATTATTCATAAGTTCTGGATTGCCAAAGGGATTAGTATTGTTTGTCAAGATAGTGAAGATAGTATTATTCATAAGTTCTCTGAGCTGGAAGATCGGGACAGTTTATTGATGCATGAAGCGTCTTGTAAGGAGGGTTCTTTGTTCTGATGAAGCTGATTAGTATCAATATAAGGGGATTGGGCGGAGATATCAAGCGAAAGTACATTAGAGAGCTTTTACATAAGGAAAAGGCAGGTGTGTTGTGTGTACAGAAGACTAAGCTTGTCAGGCTGGATGACGCTTTGTGTTACAATCTTTGGGATAGTAATGATATCAGTTGGGTCCATAGAGGGGTTGCCAGAGAAGGTGGGGGTATTTTGACCATGTGGGACAATAAAGTGTTTAAGTGTGAGTCGTCTGTTGAAGGTAAAGGTTTTGTTCTCGTCATGGGAGACTACTGTTGTGCTGGATCAGGCTCAGTTGTAAAGGTTTTGATTATGAATATTTATGCTCCTTGTTCCATTAAGGATAAAGTCCTTCTATGGAAAATTGAGAATAAGTTGGCAATTGCAAACTGCAGTATTAGGTGTATTATCGGCGATTTCAACTCAGTTATGAAGGCATCTGAAAGAAGGGATATGAGCTGTGAGGCGATGAATAATTATGATAATGCCAGGTTCAGCGAGTTTATTGATAGGTGCCTTTTGAAGGATATTCCAGTTGTGGGGAGAAAATTTACTTGGTACAGACCTAATGGTACAACGAGAAGCAGATTAGATAGAGCTATTGTGTCTGATGAATGGTTACTGCAGTGGCCAGAACCTAAACAGTACCGTTCTTAGTAGACAGGTGTCTGGTCATTGTGCCCTGGTGGTCAAAAATAGTATTGTTGATTGGGGTCCGAAACCTTTTCGGTCATTTGATGTGTGGCATCAATATGAAGGTTTTAGAGAGGTTGTAAAAGAAGCTTGGGATAACACCCCTGTTCGGAGCAATGCATTGGAAGATATCAAGAACAAGTTTAAGAGAGTGAAATGTGAGATCAAGCAGTGGTACTCAGTTGTTAATTCTAGTGCTAGGATGAGGAAGAAAGAGTTGGTAGCCCAGATAGAGGAGCTTGATAATTGTGATGACGAGGATGACTTGCGTGAAGAGGAGAAAATCTTGCGTGGTGACCTGTTAAGCCAATTGAGAAGATTGGAGGAGAAAGAAGAGGCCATGCTCAAGCAAAAGTCTAGAGTGGAGTGGATCAAAAATGGAGACTCTAACTCCAAATTTTCCCACTCTAAGCTTAGATGGAGGAGGGGTAGGAACGATCTAGTGGGTATATTTATTGATGGATCGTGGTGTGAGGATCCAATCCGTGTCAAAAGCCAAGTCAAGCAGTTCTTCGAAAGAAGGTTTGAGGTCCCTCCGAAGTGTAAACTTAAGTTAGATGGAGTCAATTTTAGTACTATTTCGGAGTGTGAGAATGCTTTGTTGTGTGGTATTTTCACTGAGGAAGAAGTGCTCGAAGCAGTGAGTTAGTGTGGAAGCTCGAAGTGTCCTGGACCTGATGGGTTCAACTTCTTTTTCATTAAGAATAACTGGGAGATTATAAGTAAGGATGTTGTCAAAGCTATTCTCTTCTTTCAGAGTAGTGGGTATCTACCGAGAGGGTGTAATGCCTCTTTTATCACTTTGGTACTTAAGAAGGCTAACCCCTCTGAGCTTAATGAGTTTAGGCCGATTTCTTTAGTAAGTTGTTTTTATAAAATTTTATCAAAGGTATTGGCGAACATATTGAGGAAGGTGTTGCCTAGTGTTATTGATGTTAATCAATCCGCGTTCCTTGAGGGGAGAGGTTTGTTGGACAGCGTTCTGGTAGCAAATGAAACAGTGGATTTCTTGAAGAGGGAAAAGAAGAGTGGGGTGTTCGTTAAAGTAGACTTTGAAAAAGTCTATGACTCGGTAAACTGGAAGTTCCTCTATTACATGTTGGATAGACTTGGTTTCAATCCTATTTGGATTAAATGGATTAAAGCCTGTTTGGAGTCGGCTTCGGTCTCAGTTCTAGTGAATGGCAGCCCTACAAAGGAATTTAAGCCAAAGAGGGGCCTTAGGCAAGGTGATCCGTTGGCGCCTTTTCTCTTTCTTATAGTTGTTGAGGGCCTAACTGGGATGTTGAGGAATGCTAGAAGCGCAAGTTTATTTAAAGGTGATGAGATGGGCAGTCAGAGAGTGCAGGTTGACCTACTACAATACGCAGATGATACATTATTCTTTTGCAGTCCTACATATCATAATGTGCTGGTTATTAAAGCTATGTTGAGATCCTTTGAGTTGGTGTCATGACTTAGGTTCAACTTTCATAAGAGTACAGTTGGGGCTGTAGGCATCTCTGAGATAGATCTTCATGTCTTTTCTAAATGTCTTAATAGCAGACTCATGGGCCTACCTTTTAAGTACCTTGGTATGCCTATTGGAGGAAACCCCAGGAAATGTGTGTTTTGGAATCCCGTGGTGAATAAGATCAGGTCTAGATTATCAAGATGGAAGGGAAGATTGCTCTCTATGGCAGGTAGGATATGTTTGATTAAGTCTGTTATCAGCGCTTTACCATTGTTCTATTTCTCCTTTTTCAAAGCACCAGTCAATGTTTGTAACCAGATTAGATGTATACAGGCGCAGTTTCTTTGGGGTTGGGGCCATGTTAGTAGGAAGATTGCTTGGGTGAAGTGGAAGTGGATATGCAGGCCAGTTGATTATGGTGGTCTGGGTATTAAGGATATCAGTTGTTTTAACGCTAGCTTGCTTGCTAAGTGGAAATGGAGGTTAGAGACTTCTAAGGAGGGCTTGTGGTGGGAAATCTTACAAGCTAGGTACGGCTGTTGGCGGGATATAGGTGTTTCTTCAGGCTCTAGCAAGGATTCTGTGTGGTGGAAGGATTTGATCAGGGTCTGTGGTAATGTTACAGAAGGGAATTGGTTTGATAGGAGACTCTAGTGGTGTGTTGGAGATTGTCAGTGTGTCAAATTTTGGAGCGATCGGTGGGTGGATGACAAAACGTTGAAAGATAAGTTTCCAAGGTTGTACTCTATTTCTTTAAATAAAAATAGCTTGGTAGGTGATGTTGCTGTGTGGGTTGGTGGTAGGACCTCTCAATGCTCAACTTGGAATCTTAGTTGGCGAAGAGAGAGGTTCGAATGGGAAAAACACCTTAAAGTTCAATTGACGACCTTGATCTCTTATGTTAAGTGGGATGTCAGGAGTATGGACAGGCTGGTGTGGGTGGGTGAGGAAACCCAGGTGTATTCAGTCAAATCTGGGTATTGCATATTGAATGGCGAGAGCTCTATGCAGTCTACAGTGTCTTTCAAGATGCTGCGGAGTTTCAGTGTTGCTCCTTCTGCAATTGTGAGTACGTGGAGGATTTTACTGAATAGATTGCCTACTAGACTTAACTTAGCACGAAGGAGTTCAGTTGGTAAATCTGTTGTGCCCACTGTGTCTGGATGGTGATGAATCCACTGATCATTTGTTCAATACTTGTAGAGTTGTACAACAAGTGCGGGATCAGTGCGACAGGTGGATAGGGAAGGTGGGTGTTAAACATCAGGCCACTCCTGTCAATTTTCAGAGTTTTTATTTACTAGACCATAAGCAAAGCGTTAATAAAGCCTGGAAAGGGGTGTGGGTTGCCATTGTTTCAGAAGTTTGGAGCCATAGAAATAAGGTGGTTTTCAAGGGTGGGGTTGTGGATGCTGATGAGATCTTTAGTCTAGCTCTTCTTAAGAGTTGGTTGTGGGCTAAGTACAAGATAAAGAGAACATCTTTTTCTTATTCGGATTGGACTCTCTCTCCGATGTTGTGCCTCCAATCATTGGCTTGAGGTATGGTTGGTTGGCCCCCCTCCCTTCTCTGTATGTGAATCTGTTTCTGTTTCTGTTTTTTGTGTCCTTCTCTTCCTGGATGTTGTTTCTGTTTTCTTATTAGGTAACCCCAGGTTCTTGGGTCTACTTGATCAGTAGAGTGTCCCTTTTGGTTTTTATGTGTTGGTAGTTGTGTGACATTCTTCTTAGTTAGGGTGTGTTGTACAAGGGTTGGAACACCCCCTTAAGTGTTCCTTTTATTTTATTTATTCATTATTGTTAAAAAGAAACTACAATAAGGCTTTACTCTATTTTGAACCATTTTCAAAGTTTATACTTAATGAGTCTTAATAACAAATTAAATTTGGTTTGGTTAGGAGTGTGCACAGCAGTAGTATGGGAAATATGGTTCAGAGAAACAGGGTTGTTTTTAATGAATGGGTAGTTGATGCAGTTGAAATTCTTTCCCTTACTCAAACTTAAAAGATGGTTATAGACCAGGTATAAAAATATTAAACTTTATTTTTCCTTGGCATAATGGTTAGTGTGCCCATTACAGTCTCTAAAATAACGCATGTCATGAAGAGGATAAGGCTGATAGGTTTTTTTGGTAAAAGGTACAGTCTCTAGTTGTAATAGTCATCCGTAGAAAAGGGGTTAGGAGAAGCAAATGGTACGGTCTGGGCCAAGGAGAGAGGCAAAATTTATGCTCTATTGTTGTGCACGTAATTAATGCATTCGAAGGTAGATCATGGAAGCATGCTTGGTATCTGGAATAGGAAGTGTGGATAGTTGGAAGCTTTTTGAACCTTTGGAAATCGACAAACTGGAAGACGCAGCACTGGGAATTATACTAAGGTTTGTTGAAAGTTAACATTAAAATACAGAGCATTATGTAATGGAATTGTATGGAAAATATAAAGTTGAGTCTTATGGTCATTGTAAGAAGCGCTATGCAAGTACTATTTTTGTATTTTGGTTTTGGTCTCATCTATTTCACTTACGTGTTTCCTCTACTTTGTGAGGTTGAGTACAGTAGCAGGAAACTGGTCTTGTTGTTGTAGATAAATATTGTATAGGGGGTATAGTGACTATTGTATGGTGGATTAGAGTGAGTGTAGTAGCGAGTTTCTTTTATTATGTTTGTAATAGGGTTGGGACACCCCTAAAATGTTCCAATTTATTTTATTTATGGTTGTTTAAAAAAACATCAAGATTTTAACCATATAACACAATTATAAAATATTAATTAGTTCAAATAATGGAGTTTCTTTTTTTCCCTATTGTTGAGTAATCCTTTACATAACTTATTTGGTAACGATTTGTTCTTCAGGTTGTTTGTCAACATGTTTACCTACATAAAGTCTGCATATATGTATCCTTCTCTTAATACTACTATTACTAATCACTTTTCTGTTCCAATTCATCCATGTATCATCTATGACACTAGTAAAAAATTACTGTTTAACGTCTGCGTATGGTTAAAACTGAAAACGACATTGTCAAAAATGCGGTGGCACTTTTGTAAATAAATGAACATTCATAATGTCGGTTGGAGCAAAATTGACGTTGCGATATGAACTTCACGACGATTAACAAAAAAACAATCATCTTGGAAAAGGCATTAAAAATAAAAATTCAAAATTTTAAAAATTTAATATGGCGGTTGAGTCACCACGTCGGTTAGAAGCTTATAACCGACGTGGTGTGTACCAACATGACCTCAGTTCTAGGAGTCCAACCGACGTCATGATTCCTCTGATAATTTGGTAAAAAAATTGGGTAAATTAGGGTTCAGCACAACGTCGGTTAGGAGCTTAGAATCAATGTTGTGCTCCTCTTGAATTTGAATTAGGGGCTTTCAGTGTGGTGCTCCAATCCTCTTACAAGAAGAAAATTTTTCAGAATGTACACAAATACACGAGAAAGCACATAAAGACTAAGTTAAAAATTATAAAACACCCTCCATGTCAACTTTTCGCCTATTCTTTCTTTCTAAAATAAGAGCAATAGAAAATGAGAAAGCAGCTCCAAAGATGAGACGATATGGAGTGAGAACTTGAATGGCCAAGACCTACTTAATTATTTAACCTCTCTCGGACAATCAATAGGGTACAGACATCATTCTGCAAATGTTCTTTGAAACCCCCCAAATCTTGCCTAACTCCAAGCTTGCAATTGTGTCTGTAGAAAGATTTCTACCTTCTCCACCTGACCACCCTCAAAAAGATGACCCTGTTCCTATGCATCAAAATAGTCTTAGTAAGTGCTAACCACATCCCTCTCCACACACGATTAGCTTATGCACTCAATCCAGTAAGATAAAAGTTGAGAAAGTGACTAGTTATATCGTTAATTGTCACCGAAAACAACCTTGCCCACTTATCACACTTGACCCATAGCCTTTGTGCAACCTCACATGATAACACCATATGCTGAATAGATTCTTCATCCTTGTTACACGAAGGACATAAATTACACAGAAGTCTAACCCCTCTCTTTTCAAGATTAATTTTAGATGGTAATCTATCTATCAAAACCCTCTAACCAAACACCTTAGTTGTTCCAGGCACTTTAAGACTCCGAACCTTGCTCAGTAATCATTTCTCGATATATTTGGAATCGTTTTCATGGCCAAATAACCATATTGGACTATGTAAGCCTCGGTCTTCTCATCCGCCCACACCACCTATCAAATGAATCACCCCTCCAAACAACAGGGTTGATGATTTCCAAAAGTTATTTTTTCAAGTCTTTCTCACAATCAAACAGTTTCCTCCTCCACAGTATCTACCAAATATATTCTTGTGTGGTCCTGTTGCCAATCCTCAAAGTAAGGTCACAGACCAGAAAAAACATTAGTATCTGATACATCGTATAATCTAAGAAACTTATCACTTAGTGTCTCATCTCCCACCTACCAATCTTTCCAAAATTTAATCCTACTCTCATTATCAAATTTTCATCTAATCCTTTCATCAAACCAATTTTCATATAACTGCAATACACACTAAAAAAGGTTGAATTTGTCCCATACGCTTATTGGATAAAGATCATAACTAGTGTGGATATAAATAATTCTTAAAATAAAATAATAACATTGAATTTTCTCAAGTAAATCATTTCTGATTTGAAATACATTATTATAATAAAAAACTAAAATATTATATACTTACAATTCTTGTCAAAGTCGAATTATTAAATATATAAACACTTAAAAGAAATTTGTCACGAGTGAACAAATATTATTTTTATTTGAAATTAGTATTAATTATAATTATTAAACTCTACTAGTTAAAATGTTGAATTTTAATGATCTCACGTTAATATATTTGATGTTTTAGTGATATATAACAATGTGTATATTGGTCTTTCTACCGCAATTATAAACATGAATAATATAAAAGAAGTCTTTCTTTTACATCTTTCAAAAGAATATATTATAACAGTTAAACTGATATAGTATGTCATCTTTCTATGTTAATTGATAATTGATATAACTTTTTATATCAATATCTACATAATCTATTATAATTCATATAGAATCTCCAAAATAATTCGTATACAAACGTTTGTTCTAATTATTAGTTGATGTCCTGTGAGATTTTATTTAAGTTTGAATAATTTCTTTTATTACAACTTTAAATATTTAATACTCTTATGACATGATGCTCACTAGCTATGATTTCATTGTCCATACTTTTAAAGGTGGACCTAAGCTTATGATAAGTCAAATAATATATAGAGTTCGCAATATTTATGGAGATTAAAACTTATTGAAAGCTAACAATCTTAAAATAATTATGGGTGTGTTCGCTTTTGCGTTTCCAATGATAAAGGTTGGTTACATCTACTTCTACTTTGAACTTAGATTTTTCATGTTTTGAGTTTTCTTCTTCCGTTTTTTTTTTTTTTGAAAAAATTTATGTTGAGCGGGAGTTGAACGAGAAACATGTTTTGTTCTAAAATTGAAGGTTCATAAATCTTAGGAGATGTTATTGAAGTTTCAAACATCAATTTTATTTCATTTTAAATTCTTCCTCTAATTTTATATTTTCTTTTTTTTTCGGTGGGGGGTGTGAATGAGAATAATATAGACGTGATTACTAATTTTTTTAAGAAAATATAATAAACTTTTATAGCTTGGTTGTAACAAAGAAAGAAAAAAATAAAATTATTTATGATTTAAGTCATGCATGCTATTAAAATTTAAAATTAATTATTTTTTATTAGTATTTAACTTGTATAAAGCATTAAAGGTAGATTGGAATGAAGTATCTATCTTATGAAGTATTATAACATTATTATATATTCAAATATTATTATATATGTATATCAGTTTGAAAGTACCAACTTTTTAATATTATTATATAAAAATAAAATAATAGATTATTAATATACCTGAAAACTATAATTCATATTATATTATAAAAATTATTTTAGTAATTACGCACACACAAACATATATATATATATATATATATATATATATATATATATATAAAGTACTTTTAATTATTATTATTATCTAAACATATTTGTATTTTTGACAAAGGTGTAAAAGAGGTCAAACATAAATTAAATCATATTTAAACTTTTTTAATTGAACTTAAATTTTTTATTATTACATTGAACTTTATTTTTTCCAAAAATTGTGAAAATTATTTGTGAACAGTTAAAAGTCTCACAATTTGCATTATCTAAGTGTGGCTGGCTCAGTAGCATACAGCTGTTTTCAACTGCGAGAAAGTGGGTACACTTTTACGAATATTTTATTAAAGTTTTGCATTGGCTAAATTATTTGATTTATAATTGTAAATTTTCCACTATCTTTGTCAAACTCAATTCTATATATTTTCCAATATCACTTTTGTAATTAAATTTTCTTCTTTTAAAATTATCAAAGCTTTTGAATCTGTCAAATTTTCCTAACGTTCCGTAGTTTCATCTTGCTAGCAACTCCAACATAGAATCTATTTAAATAAACTTTTTTTGTAAATAAAACATAAAAGTTTATTTGGTTTCATTTTTATTTTTAACTTCTGAAAATTCTTATGTGAAAATTTGTTTTAAATGACTTGGTATATGGTTTAACAAGAAGTTGTGTATGGGAAAAAAGAGAGGAGTTGGTGAAGGTGAGGATTTCATAGAAGAAAAAAGAAGGTGAAGGATTCGGTGGCTTATTTACAAAAATGGTGCAGATTTATCTGTAAATTACATATATGGGCAAATTTTAAAAAAATTACATAATTTGGTAAGTTGTACTTGGAGCATGTTTTAGGATGAAGAAGTCGTGCTTGGTAGCACAACTTCAGTATGCAGAATTTTTTTTTTTGTCTTATACAAAGTCATGTGTGCAGAAATGACTTTTTGGAGTTTTTTTTTTTGGACAACTAGAAGTTGTGCTAGGAAGCACGACTTCTACATTAATTTTTTTTTAAAAACCCTGACAGTTATACTTCATTATGATTAATAGATTTTTTCTCATTGTACGAAATGTTCATGCAATACTATTTTATATTGCTTTGCTAACCTAGTACGAAACATACAACCTTCAAAAATTACATTGCATGCAGCAAAATGACGTCATAGAACAGTACCTTACAATTGTCCAATACAATAGGATTGAATACACTAAAAAATAGAAAAAGAAAGTATAGTTTAAACAATAATTAAACACCCATAAAATATTTTTGAACATGAACTAGCAGACCGCTTCACGTATTTTTTCTAGGATCTAAGCAGAGGAAGTCGTGATTTGGACAGAGCACTTCAAAAATATAATAGAATAAGAGGAAATTTTTTATATATTTTATGGGTATTTAATTATTGTTCAGAATATACTTTTTTTTTCTATTTTTAGTGTGTTCAATTCTATTGTATTGGACAATTGTAAGGTAATGTTCCCTTCATGTATGACGTCATTTTGCTGCATGCAATGTAATTTTTGAAGGTTGT
>Ga0099824_1011179_pt1 | contig 10263 bp, 6 predicted proteins | sample SiratrowhiteBW_FD_76837 | JGI IMG/M metagenome (GOLD analysis project Ga0099824, IMG submission 76837) | Root nodule microbial communities of legume samples collected from California, USA - Siratro white BW | ecosystem: Host-associated > Plants > Roots > Nodule | place: USA: California... | reverse complement strand
CTTTCTTATTGCGAGACCTAGATCATTTACTGTCTGGCGATAAAGAGAGGCCACATTCTCGTCGGCGATACAAACATCGTCTCCAAGAATGGCATACCTAGTAAAGCGCTGTCCCGGGTACACGTAATGTGAAAGGTGCAGAACATGAAATTGCGAGTTGTACAATTCGCAATGTATTTATTTTTTAATTGTATTGCGGTTTGTGTAACCCGCAAAGTAAAAAAAAAAATCCCAATTACCATAATGAAGGTTATTTTTGTTTTTTTTCAAAACTAAAATGGAAATATGTTAAAATTATGGAGGTGCAGGAAGTCAATATGGAGGTGTAGAACGAATAGTCTATTCTCTTCTCTCATTCAAAAATCTAATTGAACCCTTTTGGTTGAATTGGATGCTATGGCCTCATCGAAATAATCTCAGGTCTACACAAAAGTCTAAATTATTCAACACTTTTTTTAACTTCATTTGTTTATAAATCTACATAATATTAACCATTTAGTTTATTAATTAATATTTTGTTATTTTATTATTATACTCTCTATTTGTATCCTTTTAAGCTATATCGAAACAAGAAGCATGAAAGTTTAAACTTGATTAAAAACCATAAAATCATAATCATTCAAAAATAATTTTATTTTTAAAAATAAATTATTTAAATTTATCAAGTATTATAAAAAATATATAAAAAATATATAAAAAATAAACTTAAACTTTAGCTTATAATTAATTTATGTGATATTTTTGTCAAATATAACTTTAACATTGTGACAAGTGACCAAAAAAAAAAAAAAAAAAACAAGTGACATACATTATTTATTGTCTTTTACCAAAATAAATATTTTGTTTTATTCCTTGGAATTTGCTTTGCCAACTACAATTCCAAAAGGGTGGCAAAGATATACAATAATATACAAAACAAAAATATAACTTTTTATTTATACCTGGGAAACATGTCTCTGTATTATTAAAAATAAAAGTTGAAACTAAAAACAGAGGGAGAAACTCAAAGAACACATGAAGTTAAAGGGTGAAACTTCAATTGTGGTGTACAGTGACAAATTAAAGAATAAAAAAATGTTATTTCTTCTGACATCACTGCTCTCTCTAATTGGACTTTTATCACTTTGTGCATTGAGCCACAGCATTTTCCTTCCACCCTCCTTCTCCTTATTCTCCCATGCTTTTTCTGTCTTAATCAAGATGAACTGGAATGAATTAGCCAAGATCTAATGTAAAAAATGACACACAACACGAGACATTATGCCATTATCATTATTCAATAGATTCCTTTCACATACTACTCTTAATTGTTTGCTAGTTACTTCGCCGCCCTTTTCATACATGCACTTTTCTCCACTCAGCCTCTCCAAAATCTTTGTTTGTAGCCTTCAGCTTTTTTTTTTTTTTTTTTGACTCTAAATTTGATCACTTAACCCACCAACTCACACCCACTCACTCCTCCTTCAACTTCACATCTAAACAAAGTTAAACCATTACTCCTCGGCTTTTGTCTCGTCCCAACATTTTATTTTATAATAATACGTACATCATCAACATTTGCCTATGTTTTCGCTTCCTGGGTCCAAGGTTCTTGTCAAGTCCACTTTTTTTTTCTCCCCACCAACTTGGATTTGAAGGAGAGTTCTTCCTGCTATTGAGACATTGTACCGTTGTGTGATCCAAAAACAAGGGAAGTTGTTGTTGGTCAGAACTCACAAGTGAAACAGTGTATGGTGAAGGGATTTCTCAAGTGTTTGAATCGTGCTAGATAAGTGGGGGTGGGGGAGAGGGAGCGTAATCTTTGAAATGAAAATGGGTTGTGTGAACTCCAAAACTGAAAAAAATGAAGCCTTGCGTCTCTGCAAGGAACGAAAGAGGTTGATCAAGGTGGCTATAGATTCCAGATATGCTCTTGCTGCTGCACACTTATCTTACATTCAATCTCTTCGAAACATTGGCGTTGCTCTTCGACGATACGCTGAGGCTGAGATGCTGTTAGAGTCGTCCCTTTCGGTTTCAGACCACACACCATCTCAATCTACTTACCCTTCTCCATCTCCATCAGAGTCGCCATTGAACAATGAGAGTCACCACCATCACGTGAGTTACATGCAGACAGCTGGCAGTTCAGCTGTGACTGTTATGATCAATCCCCACAGTGAAAACCTTTTGGTAGATGAAGCCATTGAGAGTGATGCCTCTTGGGATTTCTTTGATCCTGCTGATAGTGCTAAGAGTTTTGAGTTTGCGGGGCATGCTGGTTACTACAAGGATGAAGAAGAAACTGATTCGTTCTTGGATGCGTCTAGAAGAAATGACTGTTGCAATTTGTATGTGGAATGTTGTAAGCCAAAGGGTGATGGAGAAATGAGGCGGTTAGAGTCATCAACTGATGTGGGTCTTGTTGGATGGTCAAGCTCAAAGAACAATAAGAATGTAGCTGTGAACACTGAGAGGGAAGATCCTTCTGAGTTCATCAGTCACAGGGCTAAAGATTTTCTTTCTGGCGTGAAGGTTATAGAGCATCGGTTTGTTCGAGCTTCTGAATCTGGTAGGGAGGTCTCGAGGCTATTGGAGGCAAACAAAATAAAGGTTGGATATTCTGAGCCAAAAGGTGCTTGTTACTTGTATTAATCCTTTTTATAGATTCTAAACTTACTAGTATGAATTATGCATTTAATGAGTAAAATAAAGCTTGCTAGATTCTGAACATTAGTCTTTCTGTGATAGGGAAGTCATCTGCTACGATTTTTCTCGCGGCTTTTATGTTTGCTTGCTTCAGTGAAAATGCTATACCTGTTTCCCAAGGTATGTTCAAATTCAATTCTGTTCTAGCTCGATTCTTTTGACAAACAATGATTTGTGCTGACTGGCTTGTTCTGAAAAGTTAATTAGTTATGAACATTGCATAATTAATGGTTCGATTTTGTCATTTTTCTATGCAAAGTCAAAATGGCTTTCAGACCCTTCTTAAATTTATCACATAGGTCATATCTTCCTAAATAAAATGTAACCATTGTAAGCATAAGCCCAAAATATTTACTTTTGCAACTTAATTGAGTCGGGTAATGGGTTGAGAGTTTGTTATTCTGCATTCGGTTGGTCAATTTCTCCAATCAGTATATAAATTTCAATCTCTGAGTAGGAAAGAACATTTTGAGAAAGAGAATTTATTGGATGGACTAATTTATGTCTCTGTGTAGAACCTGCACAAAAGATTATTAGTTGGAAACGGACAGAGTCTTCTCAATCAGCCTCCATCAGAAGCCCTTTAGTTACAACATCAAAGACATATATGGATGATAGTTGCAGTGACTTTGTTGAAGAACCCTGCATGATTGCTGGAAGCCATTCCTGCACCCTTGACAGATTGTATGCATGGGAGAGAAAACTCTATGATGAAGTAAAGGTATTACACAATCAGCAAAATCTATTTTACATTACGGTGTGTATTTTTCTCGGTGCATCTTCTCTGTTTCCCTTTTATCACTCTTCATAAGTCCGTTTTCGTTTTTCAACAGTAGATTTGAAAAGGTTTCTGAGAAGGATTAGGCATAGCTGATCTGATACGGTCAATAGTTCCATGTATATTAAGATCAATTTAAATACATCTTTCTCCTTCAATCAATCAGGGACTCTGTGCTCCAAACCAAACAATAAGATAATTGTACTAGAATAAGCAGCTTGGTCTAGATGTCTAAATACCGTTAACATCTTGTCTAGTCGCTCATCATGTATTAACATCCAATTTTTTTTGTTCATATCCCTTATACTGCTGACTAAAGTGCCAATGGCGTTGTTTGTAGGCAGGTGAATTCATAAGGAAGGAGTTTGATCGAAAATGTGACCAGCTAAGGCATCAATTTGCAAAAGATGAAAGCAGTAGAGTGATTGACAAAACCCGATCAGTAGTGAAGGATCTACATTCTCGGATAATAGTAGCTATTTATTCGGCTGATTTAATATCTAAACGAATTGAGGTGATGAGAGATGAAGAATTGTTCCCACAACTTTTGGAATTTACTCAAGGGTAAGTGACAACTTTTTAATTTCTACATTTGTGTTGATGAACCTGAAGCTTTACCAGCCTTGTTAATTGAGTGTTAATTTGTACTAGTATTGGCTTATGGAAATGTTGGCAGTGCAGGTTGATGAGCATGTGGAAGGCTATGCTTGAATGCCACCATGCACAATACATTACTATGTCTTTGGCTTATCATTCAAGGAGCTCAATGAGAACCTTGGAAGGAGATACATGAAGAGATATAATGACTCAGCTGCTAAAAGAACTTGAGTGCTTAGGTTTAAGCTTGTCTAACTGGATCAATAGCCACACTTCATACATTGAATCTCTCAATGGATGGCTACAAAACTGTATCCTAGAACCAAGAGAACGTTCCAAGAACAGAAAGCCATTCTCCCCTCGTCGTGCTTTGGCCCCACCTATATTTGTTCTTTGCCGAGATTGGTGTGCTGGAATTAAGGCTTTGCCTTATGAGGAACTAAGTCACACAATAAAGTACTTTGTATCTAATCTTCATCGCACTATAGACCAGCAAGATAAGGAGCTTCATGAAAAATACAATTCAGTCGCTGCAAGCACTATTGATGAGAGTGAAGATGATTCTTCACATTTGTGTTACATACATGAAAGTTTAACCAAGCTTGTTCATCAACTCACTAAATTTTCTGAGGCATCATTGAAGATGTACCAGGATATCAGACAAAAAGGTGAAGCTGCACAAACTGCGTATCACAGTTGTAGTAGGCAAAATTTGATCCTAAAATAGAAACCTCTCCCTCATCTTGTTTAAGATTAATAGAAAATATATGAAAGACAAAATAAGGAAATTATTTGTTTTGTTAGTCCAAGCTGACATCTTAATAGTGCTCTTGGTATTTTATATTTGTTCCTTTTTTCCATATTTTCTTCTTTCACATGCAACTAGTATTAGCTTAATAATTAATTGATTCTGGTTTTTTATCTCTTATGGGCTTATGAAGATCCTACCGACCCACCCCTCTTCAATGTTTTTTCTACAATTTTCTGTTTATAATCTTAGAAAAAAAAGTTTAAGATATGTGTTACAAAGTTTTTATCAAATTCAAGATATAAATGGTGTTTAGAGCTGATTAAATTTTCAAAACTCTGCCTTAATTATCACCTTAGTTCCAAAAATAAAAACTTTCATAATTCATTATCTAATTTCCACATAACGCATGAAGGTGGAGTTAGCTTAGACCTTAGGACAACTACAGTTGACAACATTATAAAAACTGTGAATTGATTTGATCAATATTATTTAAATCGTACACGCCGCTTGTACACGTATTTTGAACACCCCACGTAACTCTTAAATGAATTAAGCCTAGTGTCACATCAAGCGTAACGACAGCACAATGACAAAAATAATTTAAAAGGAAAAATGTAGGACAAATGTAAACTTCCACTCTATTTTCGAATGAAATATGGTATTAATAATATGATATATTTAATAGTATAATATTTATAAATATTTTTTGAATGGTATTATATATATATATATATATAAAAGTATGTAATGTTGATAGATATAAAGTAAAAAAAAAATGGGTTGACATTGAAACACTCTGAATGGTGGCCAATGCGATTGCGTCCAACATCAGCTTTCAGCAAATGCAAAGGTTATCATTGGCGTTAACAAATCTTTTGTTTAAATAAATCCTATAATTAGGGTTTAATGAGGATTCAGCCAATCACCATACATCCTAGTGTTATGCTCCATCGTTGACATTTACTAAAATCTAGCAAATATATGAATATAATAAAATTTGGTAGACTTGTTAAATATAATAATAAGGTCTACAATTAGTGATCCAACTATTATCCACGTTTATAGAACATTTTTAAAAAATAACAATAATAATATATAATTATAATAAAATTGACATATACATTTTAAAGATTTTTTCTTTCCTAACTCAAATGGCGTATAAACCATCTTGTTAGAATTCCCTCACAATAAGTGATATATTTCTACAATATTAAGAAACCACGTAATAGATTGGAACTTTGACGAATGAAGAATGAAATAAAAAATAGTTTAAAGTTATTTTTAGAATAATTTGATTTGTTTTCTTTATACTAATAATGTATTGTCTCCTGTTTCTTATGCTCTTAATTATATTTTTAATAATGTAACTAATCTGAGACATTTTTGTAGCACATTTGCTTAGAGAATGAGAAGCATAGCATGATTCTCTGGCTTACATCTTAAGCAACTTATGGCACACGCACACTGGTTTCAAGGTTCATCGTTCCACTTAAATTATGCCCATTAGTTTCTTCTTCGTCTCTCAGCCATCACAAAAAAATATATATAAATTTCATTTCATAAAATGTTACATTATCATTTTTTTTTGGCATATTTGAGAACCGAAATGTTTAATTGGAATATGCTGAATTGTTTTTATTTTCCAATAGACTTCAGTTTATGTGATTTATTTAATATTTAATTATGTTGGAGATGCAGTGAAACACTCAATCAAATACAATGACAATTTATATAATGCTATTTTTTTATAATGGTAACAATACTTTCATTGTGGCGACTCTAGTGGTACACCATAGTATATCACCACGAACTACGTATTTCCAGTTCAAATGAAACTTTTTCATGTTTCCTCACAGATAATAAGATTAACTTAAATTAAAGGATAAGATAATATAATTATTAAGGTTAGAGTGTGCAGAATTTAATTAAGAAAATAAAGTATTGGAGTGGGTGTTTTTTGTGAAGTGATTGATTTAATAATATAAGAAATTGGGTTGGTCTTCATTGTGGCGCCGCATATGACGGTTCCTTGTCCCTTTCTCTGCACTGTCTATTCAGCAGCACCACCCTTTGTGGTATTGGGCCACACCATAATCGAGTCTCAACACTCCAATAATACGTAGATAAATACCATTACAACGTATTATTCCAATAAAATTAAAGTAAATGATCCATTTAGTATAATAAATATTAATATGTTTTTAATATAATAAAAAATAAAATTTTAATTTTAATTCTATTAATATTTGACATATTTGATTGAATGTATATTTAATGTTTATTTATTGTCACTTGTGTTTATAAAAAAATTAATATTAATATATAATTGATTAATTTTCTTCTAATAGATATATGTGATATTTACTAAAGAATGTTTAAATTATTAATAGAATTTAAATAAAATTAATAGAATTAAAGTTTATGCATTAAGATTGTAATTTTTTATTGTACTAAAAAAATGAAATATATCAATATTCTTTTAAATTGAACTAGCTATTTATTCTAGAATAATAAAACTAATAAATTTAATTATCGAAATTGATTATTTATAAACAAATAATTACTTTTCATTATAACTAAAAAATTGGCTATTTTTTAAAATAAATTATTTTAAACACTCACTTATTGCATATTAAGCTTTAAAATATTCAATTGTTTTGAAAATTTTCATAATAATAAGTTCATAAAAATAAATTTCGATTATTTTAAAATTAACAAAACAGTATATTGTTTCAAAACGAGTATTTTTAAAATACAATTTAAATTTTGATATATTAATTAAAATTGTTATTTTTAACATAGTTGTTGAGTTATTTTTTTCTTCTTATATATGGAAAATGAAGGTGTGAAATATTAAACTTTTAATAAAGCATCGGCTAATTTATATGATTGTCCGAATATGATAAAATAAAATACAAGAATAAATAAAAATATAATATAATAAGAATCAGATAAACATTAATATATCTAGTGTTTGTTCTCTGTTATAATGAATAACATTAAATTAAGGAAGTCGTGGCCATTATTATAGTTATAACAATGAATTGGTATAACTATAATGATAAAGAATATATATGTATAATAGATGATTGAATAATGATAATCTAGTAAAACCATGATTGATGACAAATAATAATAATAGCAATAATATTGTTATATTAAAAATATATATATAACAAAACCATGATTGGTGACAAATAGTGACAATATTAACAATATTATTATACTAAAAAATATACTAATAATAACAATGAAAAAATATAACATTAACAAAATGATAATGTGGAGAAATGATAAAAAAAAATTAAATAAGTATAATAGGAGAAGTGGTGATTGATATAAGAATCCTAGCGAGATAATGTTACAGTTAGTGTTTTAGTTTATAATAAGATAATGTTTTTAAGGATGATGGTGGTAATTTGAGAGAGAATAAAAGTTAATAAGGATAAAAGTATGATAATAATTTTAATAGAAGGAACTATTTTTAATGGTTTAAAAAAGAAAAAGTAGAGTGAAGATAGAAAATGTGTAAACATTTTGGATAACATGGTGTGGTTGTGGGAGAGGATAGGGCCAATCCCATTAGAGAGTAGAAAGGACAAAAACCCTAATTAAATACTAAAAGTTGACATTTCGAGGGTGCTGCTACATACCACATGTTTCAGCTAACCTTAGCCCAATTATACATCGCCACGTGTAAAACATAGCTATTCGGTGGAGGTGATATGTGTCCACGCTCATGTGATGCCCTGGACACGTGTCGGTCTTCCATAGGATGACCATCATCGCAGAAAGGAATCATTGAAGTTGGCGATGCAAGTAATTAACCGCTAATTAAACAACAAAAGAACGTGATTAGATTAATATTAGATTAGATTATATTAGAGCAAGGAAGAAGGAACTTGGAGGCACGCACACACAACCTGTGGGCGCCAGCGATACTATATATAAACCCACAAAAGGGTCACCCTAAACTCCCACTCAGATACAACAAACAAAAATTTCTCTGCTTATTAACTTCTCCTAATCTCTTCCTCCCTCCAAAGATTCTTAATCTTCATAGCAAACTTTTTTTATTCACTCCTTTTTCCTGGTCTCTGGTTTTGGAATTGAGCCAGTTCTTCTCTTCGTTTGCATTTTTCTCTTGTTTCTTATTATCTAGTAGAGAGCATGACGACAGTTATGGATATGTACAATAATAGTAGCATCATGCTGTCAGATTTCTTAGACCCCTGTAATGATCAAGATCTGATGAAAGCACTTGAACCTTTTATGAAAAGTGATTCATCTACCACTTACCCTTCATTTTCTTCTCCAAACTTCTCCTCCAGCTATGACCAAAAGGGTCTAAACCAAGCTAGTTCCTTCAAACTGAACCAGCTCACCCCATCTCAAACATTCCAGATTCAAACCCAAATCCAGGTTACACGAGCCCAGTTTCTTAGTCCAAAGCCCGTTCCCATGAAGCAGGTGGGTGCTCGTGTTCCTTCCAAGCCCACAAAGCTTTACCGTGGGGTGAGGCAGAGACACTGGGGCAAGTGGGTGGCTGAGATCAGACTCCCCAAGAATCGCACTCGTCTCTGGCTCGGTACATTCGAAACCGCTGAAGAAGCAGCTTTGGCATACGACAACGCAGCGTTTAAGCTCAGAGGAGAAAACGCGAGGCTCAACTTCCATCATCTACGTCACCATGGAGCAAGTGTCTATGGTGAGTTTGGGACCTACAAGCCTCTCCCCTCTGCAGTGAACGCCAAGCTCGAAGCCATTTGCCAAAGCTTGGCCATCAATCCACACAAGGAAGAAACAGCAACAACATCGGACTTCGAGGATGTTAAGGTGGGGAACCAAACAGAAGAATATTCTTCTTCTTCTTCTTCTTCTTCTGCTGGTTCCTCTTCACCTGAATCCGATATGACTTTCTTGGATTTCTCGGATTCTTATGAAGCAATGGACAATCTTGGGTTGGACTTGGAGAAGTACCCTTCCGTGGAGATTGATTGGGCAGCTTTATCCGAGTCATGAACAATTAATTAATTAGCACCCTTCTCTCTGTTGAATATTGGTTTAGGTTTGCTCTGCTTTTTTATTTAGGTTTTTTTTTTTTTTTTTGGTGCGTCTTGGGCAGCCACTGCAATCAAATTTTTAACTGTTGCAGTTGCTTTACGCAGTCAGGTTAGTGGTTATGGTTTTCCTGGTCTGCTGGTGTTTTTTTATTCCTTGCGTGACCAGGGGGGCTTCTACTTCTCTTGTGTACTTGTCTGTAGTTCCAATGTAATTTAAGTAAGTACCTTAGTAATACAAGCTTTCGAAGTTATTGAAACGAACGATTTAAATGGTTTGGTTTTTTTTTTTTTTTTTTTGTGATTTTTTTTTTTTCACTGGTTTAGATTTTTTTTTTTTGTTTTTTTTTGTTTTTTTATTTTTTTTTTAGAAAACAAACGGAATAATT
>Ga0099824_1011175_pt1 | contig 10268 bp, 1 predicted proteins | sample SiratrowhiteBW_FD_76837 | JGI IMG/M metagenome (GOLD analysis project Ga0099824, IMG submission 76837) | Root nodule microbial communities of legume samples collected from California, USA - Siratro white BW | ecosystem: Host-associated > Plants > Roots > Nodule | place: USA: California... | reverse complement strand
AAAATATATATATATATATATATATATATATATATATATATATATATATATATATAACATTTTTATCTGTATATTATAGAAGTTCATAAACGTAGATTTTTAATTAAATAGCACGTTCAATACTTTGATAATTTCACATTAAGTAACCAAATTGAAGTGTAAAAATAATTTATAACAGATGATTTGGAACCAATTACAACAGAATTTGAGGAAACAATAATCACATTCATATTGTATGTAATTATATGCTAAATTTTATTTGATATAATTTTATAAAAAATATTTTTTTTATTATGTTTTGCAATATCAGGATCAAAATTATCATACATTTGTCAGTTATAATTATTATAAATATTTTATAAACATAAGACAAAACAAATATTATTGGAAAATTAAATTTGTTCAATTCAATAAGGAAGGGTTTAAAATAACAAAATTGTTATATTTAAAGAATCAAAATTGTAATTAGGTTACATTGCAAGCAAGTCAATGTCACTAATAACAAAAAAAAATCAAATTTATTAAATATTAATGAAAAGTATATGTGTGCAGTTATACATAATAATTAAAAGATTAAATGTGTGTAGTTAAAGTTTGGAGACACAACAATTATATTATAATAATTTTTTAAGAGAAAAAAATATAATTAAACAGGTGTTGGATAAAGTTGACAAAGATTAAACTGTGTTTTGATAAAATTTTTTAAACTATATTACTTAATCAAATTTTTATTTGTACACACAGGTCTTAAGATTTTTTTTGCATTTTTATTTCTACAAAAATGAAATTACACATATGTACTCAAAAGTGGTGCAACAATATTATAAATTAAATCTAGGTTAAACATATTTTTAATCTTCCATAAAAGTCTAATTATGAAATTATAGAATTTTTAATTTTCTATTTTTATAATAATTATGTCACGGGTGATTAGTTCCGTGACAATTAAAAGTATCATCTTTAACCTTTGAAATTTAACATTTATCAACTACTATCTAAGGTTGGGTATCTACGTGATAAGGAAATAAGAAAGAAGGAACACATAAATTAAAGGGTAAGACGATACATACATTTGATAAAATGTCTTTTGTTTTTCTTAAAAGAAGTGTAGATAAAAGAAATTTAATTTGTTTTTGACAATTATATATATATATATATATATTTAAAACAAATGTAAATATCTTCTTAAGCTTTTAACTAGTTAACTATGTAAATGGTAAAACTTACACGTATTAAATTACTTATAATTATTATTTACAATTTGTAAATATTTATTACATTATAATAATATTTCATTTTTGTATTCATTAAATTAACACAATACAAAAATTGTAGTTATTTATAATAGTCTTTATAGTAATATTTTTCTTAAAAAAAATTATAGACCAACTTGTTTGAATTACTTTTGGCTTGAAAGACAAATTAAAAATGACAACTTACTCATCATTTCACACTCATTTTATCATTCTTAAATAAAGGATAAGATTAAAGAAAAATAGAAAGAGTTTTTATGTTTTATTTTTCAATTATAGCAGTAATTAAAACTCACTCTTCTATATAATAAACCTTTTAAAATGTTATTTTGTAATGGTTTTGAATCGTTAATACGTGTAAGATTTGATCAATAAATACTTTAATTCACCTTCAAAACGTAAAATATTAAATTTAACATTTTAGAAAATTAGAAACAAACTACTTTTTTTAATTAAAAAACTGTCATATATATATATATATATATATATATAATTTTGTCTAAAATCTCTATATATTAGATTCACAAAACATAATCCACTAGATTTAAGTAAATGCTATTTGGAGTATAGTCTTCAAGCTCTTAAAGTAAGGAAGAGAAAACTAGTTTCGATTTTGATTTTTAATGAAGAAATTATTTGTTTAGTACGTAGTGAAGTGAATCCAATAAAAGGAAATAAATTTTAAATAAAAGCTTATGATCTTTTACATGCTTTCTTACTTGCATGTGTATCTACTCATGAATATAGTACAATCATAACACTTCATAGCACAACAAGAAAAACAAAAAGTAAGTTAGTGAATTCTTTTTTTTTACATCATACTCAATACATACAAAAAGAATAAATCGAAGTAGTCATTCATAAGAATTTCTTTAAATATTAACATATAAAATTTTAATACCAAGTACATCATTCATATAGATCACACATAGATTCATACACCAAGATATTCAACAAACGTCTTCTGGAAGACTCATATTAAGTAGGCTCTACCGTAGACTAACATCTAATCTAATAGTTAAGACTTAGATTATTACCGAATCTAAGAGAAAGAACCAGAGTCAGAGTCAGTTTGAACATCTAATACTGAGTGTCTACCAACGATCTCGGTGGGTATGAACTCCCTCACAACTTCTCATCACCTCATGTCTTAGTCTATAAAACTTAGATCATTAGTAAAAATTGAGGATCTCTGTACCAATACTTTATACATAATGTAACAACCCAAAAATTCTATAGCAGTTGTCATTCAACTCTTATAGATAAACAAAGTATAATTTCAAACCATAAAACATTTATTACATAAAAAATAAAAGAATAAAGAAAAGAATAAAAGAAGAAGAGAAGAAAAGAAGAAGAGAAGAAAAGAAGAAATCAATTTTTTTTTAGCTTGAGCAAGAATTCCCTCGCTTGAGCGAAAATTCTCTAGCTTGAGCGAAAATGGTCTAGAGAGCACTCTACTTCCAGTGTTATTTTCCCTTCAGCGAGAATACTCTCTCTTGGGCAAAAAATCTCTTCTCGCTTGGGCGAAAAACTTCTCCTTGAGCGAAAATCAACCTGAGAGTACCCCTTTTTTTTACAAAGAGCTCGTTCAGGTGAGCTGCACCTCGCTCAGGGCAAGCTACACCTCGCTCAAGTGAGACTTGTAGATTTAATCTTTTCTGCATACTTCGCTTGGGCGAGATTCCCTCGCCTGAGCAAAAGCATCAGACAATGATTTTTCAAAATAACTAACTTTTATCTAATACCAAGTATTAACATGCATTCAAAGTTCAAAGTATAACATAAAGTATCCAAATATATCAAACTTATATACAAACTGTCTACATGACAAAAGATAGACCATCATAAGGTCATAAAGTCTTTAAATACATCAAACATATATACAAGTATTTACAAGACAAAAGGAAAATCGATTTAAGGGCATATCATCTTTAAGGTGCTTCAAAACCTGCATTTGCACCTGCTCGTGTACTCAGTACAATCATTGCAGTTCATATAATAACATGAAAAGTAAGAGTAAGCTAGTGAAATTAAAATTTTATAACATACAAAATACATGCAAAAAGAACAAATTATATCAGTCATAATAATTTTCTTAAAGTCTAGCATATCAAATTTTAATACAAGTTTTTCTTTTTCATTTCAAGTACTCATGTGAAACTCATACATATAGGTCACACATGGATCTATCTTCTTTCAGAAGACTTATTAAGTATGCCCGTACCAGAAATTAACATCTAATCCAATGTTCAAGACTTAGATTCAGCAAGAAAAATAACTAATCCAATACCTAAGACTTAGACTACCAACAATTCTAAGAAAAAGATATTGAGCACATATACTATTGGTTTGTCTAATGCTGTATATCTTAGAACTTGTTCTTGAATCATAACTTATCCTTGAAAGATTATGGGTGACATTGATGAGATTTTTCTTATATGATTTACCTGTCTCAGGTGAAGTTCAATTTTGACGCAATTGATGAGACAAATATTCTTGAAAAAACACTAAATCCTCGTGTGGAGTCATTTGGGAGGGACATTAGAGAAAGTAACATTGAGTGGTAACCACATCACACCATGTATTTAGGTCAAACTTCTTTGCATCCTCCTTTTGTACCACACCTGTTCATTACAGTAAAGTTTTCATCTTTTTTGAATCATCATGTCTTAATTCATACAAATTGCTTTGTATAAAATACAGTTTAACCATTCTAAAATCCTTCCAGAAATAACAAATTTTCTAATTATTACTCTATTTAGAATTTTCTTTTCATAAATACTTTTAAGAAAAGAAAAATAAGAAGAAATATTTTTTCACTGACTAGTAAGATAATTTGTAAAATTTCTCTTATATAACTTGTCTAAATTTTGTGGTGGTGATTTTGATTGGAAAATCAGGAAGCAAGGTGGGAAGTGGGTAAATTGTATACTCTGGAGATGTTGTTGCTCAAGGACTCAGGTCTCTTTCTTTAAATGAGACCAAGATTCTTGTCAGAACTATTAGAGACTGGTTCAGACACGAGACTTGAAGTGAAAAAGGAACACATTCTACAATGCAATATAATTTTTTTTTTATAATTTTAAGATGTTTTGGAACTTTGAACACAAAGATGATAATTGAAAACCTATGTGCTGTCTATAACTTATAGGTTAAGATAAATATTGGTAGCTTATATTATTTAATGGATTTCATGCTTATCTCCCATGCTTTTTATATGTTTTTTTTAAGAATCTACATGTATTTAGAGCCTAAGTTCAAATAAAAATAATTTTATAGTACAATTGTACTTTCAAATATTTTAATTATAATTATATATAATTAGGATATGTTCTTAGAAACATTTTCCAAAGAATTTTTAGAAAAGAAAAAGAAAAAGAAAAGTTAAACCAGATTTTTTTTTTAATCTTAGTATTAATATAAATTATTATTCTCATCCAATAAGTACATATCTGAATAACATCAATATTACAAAAAAACTGATTTATTATAGTTAACATCAATATTAAAAATCAATATTAATATTTATAATATTAAAATTAGAAAAAAGGATTTGATTTGATTTATTATTTGAGTAGAACTTGTCTGTTTTAGTTTTGTTTAATAAAGAAAAATAAATTAAGCCAAATTTATAAGTAAGACATGTTGTGAATATTAAGCATTCATAAAATGACTAATTATAATGTTTCTAATTTTGCAAGACAATGTTTACAACTCACTAATTTTGTATCAAATTCAAATAAATAAGTTAGTGAATTTATAGATATACACTCACATGTCATTTTGGTTGAAATTTTATTGTTTCACTGCTTCAATAATAGTCCCTGATCAATTCGTAGATAGATCCAAAGTTTTTATACCAGAAATTGTGGATAGCAGAAATTAGTATCTTGTTGAAAAGAACAATACGAACATTATTTAGCTACAATTTTAAATATACTTCAATGATGAGCTATTAGGTTTAATAGGTTAGATTTTATAAATATGTGAGTGTGTTGATATGTAGGTTGTAATAATTTTATTGCAGACATAAAAAAATACTTTAATAACACCAATACACATATTTGCATTAATAAACCATCAAATATAGAGTAAAAAATAAATTAATTAATTTGTACGTATTTTCAACTAATTTTATCATCATGTATTATTTAGATGTTAAATATTATTAAAATAATATAGGTAAGTAATATCTAAAAATATTTTTAGCGGGTAAAGATAGAAAGTGATAGGTACTGAGTATGCATGTATGAAAATTGTTAAGAAAAGTGATGCCCAGTTTCCTTTAATTGGCTCTGTCTAAGGTAGCATTTCTAGACAAGATTGAAACCCTCTGAAAAATATATTTAAACAATTAAATAATGTTGGTCCCTCAATTTGACTCTCATAAGAGAAAAAGACCTCACAATGTGGTTAGATGCACAGGTGAATGACAACATTGTAGTTAAAGGACAAGTGTGTTTCTGATTTGATTTCAGTGTAAATGTGGACTTTTGATGGAGATTCATCACAATTCACTAATTATTCTATTCATTATTTTGATAAGATGAGTTTAAACTTTAAAAAATCATTTGTTGTGATGGAACTATATTCTTCCTGTAAATAGGTTAGATCGTGCTATCTTCTAATATCTCATAATTATATATTATTGTATGAAATCATAATAAAATTTTAAAAAGAAATTCAAGAACTCATTAATTTTTATCAAAATTAAATAAACTAGTAGATTATTGTTCAATCAAACTGATAATTAAGATTAAATATATAATGATGTACTATCTCATATTGTTTGGTTAAAATTTTATCCTAAATTCTTCATTAATAACCATTGATCAATTAGTAGATAAACAAATCAAACATTTCCACTTTTTAATAAATTGTTCAAGCCAATATATAAAAATTGGGAATAGCATAAATTAGTAATTTTGTTAGTTTAACTTAAAAGAAGATAATAATATTATTTGGCTACAGTTGTGAATACACCGCCAAAGAATGAATTATTAGGTAGGTTCAATAGGTTAAATTTTACAAAGTTTCATAGTGTGAATCACACCAATCTAACATATTATCAAAAATATTTATTAATTTAATTGATGAATAATTCATCGACTTTTGGATAGTTTGATTTTTAGTCAAAGTTCAACTTATATATTACCTTTCATTAAATCCAAGAAATAAATTTTATTTTATTTCCATGCATGCGTATTTATTGTTTAAATATAATTTTTATATTTCATACTGTAAAACTAACATCAACTTATAATGAGAATAAAAACATGTGAGTATGTTTATTGTAAAAAAAAATAATTATTAACAACAATACACAAATTTGCATCATAGTGAACCATGAAGTATATAGTAAAAAAAATGTGTATGCATTTTCAATAATCTTTATCATCATATATTATTTAGGTGTTAAATTATTATTAAAACAATGTAGGTAGGTAATTTATAAAAGTACTTCTTAACTATGAAAGTTGTGAAGTCATGTATATTTAAGCATTGCATGTATTCTTTTTATAATATTGATACATAAGATGATGATTGTAAACTAAAATTGTTAAAGAATATCGATCCCCTCAACTTGACTGGTAGAAGAGAAAATGACACTTAGTTAGCAGCGTAATTCTTAAATAACAAGTCTGTTTCTGATTTAATTGATATTGTGAAAAGGTAGAATCTGAAAAATATTTTATGGTTCTCTATTCTATTATGAAATCATAATATTTTTTTTTAAAATATGTTTAACTTCTATTATTTGATTTTATTTACTAATTCCTATTATTATAAATTATTATTATTTATAATAATATGTATATAATAATAAAATCACACTAATATTAATTATTATAAATTTTTTTGTTAGTTTAGTTAATTGGCCTTCTCATATACAAAATATGAAAAAATAATTATAACCATAGTAATATGTATTATAAACTAAAAAATTACATTATTCAATATTAATTTGCAGAGAAACAACTAATATACATTTTTTTCTTTATTTCTTTTTCTATCCGTATATGTGACTTGTTAATTAAAACTTCAATCATAAACATATTTACAAGCTGTAAATATTTTACAAATAGAAAATGTTTGGAAAAATATAATTTTAACTTATTTCAATTTTTTTTAAAAGATGAGCATACATAAAAGAAAATTTAAAATGCTCATATGTCTTGATCAATCTGGTTTACATTATCTTAAATTAAAACAAGCCGAAGATTAATTATATATATATATATATATATATATATATATATATATATATATATCATTAATTATCTTTCTTAAACCACATTATTTGGTATTTTTTAAATGCTAAGTTTTATTATTCTAATAATTCTTAATGCTTAAGAAATATAAGTCAGTGTCTCAACAGCAGATGATCAAGAGAAATAAAATCGTCTAGTTCCTAGATAATTAGTCTAGTAAGTTTTATACATATGAGAAAGAAAATCGTATAGCTCCTAGATAATTACTCTGGTAAGTTTTATACATATGTTTCTTTACTTTAAAAAAAAAAAATATCATAAGAAGGAAAAGTCAATAAAAATAAAAATAAGTCCACTCAAATTATCAAGGACATTGTTACTTATCATTGATTTATGGGCAATCATCATATAAAGAAAAAGTTTGAAAAATCTCTAAGATAAATATATATATATATATATATATATATATGGTATATGTATTTACAAAATCTTTTATTTTGTGTATAAGGTTTTCTTAATAAGCAAAAACAGGAAATGCATGTAACTCTTCCATTTCCTTTTATTTCATGCATATGATTTTATTTTATTTTTGGACGTTGTCTTTATATCTTTTACTATTTGAACTCTTTTTCCATAATGTAAATAAACTCATTTCATTCGTATCACATATTTGTTATTATGTTTTATATACATTGTAATTGTCTTATAAATAAATAAAAATATACATTAAATTAATTAAGTATATAATCATCTTTCAACTCTAACATATAAATTTAATTTAATACGATAACCTTATATAAATACTAGCATGTAAATTTAATTTAATACGATAAACTTATATAAATAACCAAATTTATTGTTTTAAATTTAAAAACCAAATATATCAAAATGAAAGTATGGAAACCTTACTGTTAGACGGAGAATATATTGCCTAAAATATATTTTTCTCATAAAACTTTACTCTAGTTTTTTTAAATAATATTTTTCATTAATTCAATCTATTAGAAATTATTATTTTTTAATTAAGGTTCAATTTGTGTTGTAATATACTTAGAATAATTATGAGATTTTAGATTTTGATGTTATAAATGATACAAATTTTATAAGTATTTTACTATATTTTATTTAAAAAAAAAAGAAGCATTCTGTTATATCTTAAAAAAACTCTTCTATTACTTTGATTACAGAGATATTCTGTTATATATTAAATTCACTTTTGTTAACATGAACCCAAGTAATAATGTGATAATTAATGTGTTTTTTAATATAATTAATTCATTATTTACATATCTTTATTAATATAAATTATAATATTATTAATATATAATAAATATATACTAATTTATATTTATGAATATTGATTTTAAACGTTATTTATACATACATAATATAATTTTGTTTAGTAATAAATATTTCTTTTTTAAGAAATATTAATGTTAGTTTCATTTAATTAATATATATATATATATATATATATAACAATTTTATTTGTATATTATAGAAGTTCATAAAGGTAGATTTTTAATTAAATACCACGTTCAACACTTTGATAATTTCACATTATGTAATCAAATTGAACTGTAAAAATAATTTATAAGACGATGAATTGGAACCAACTACAACAGATTTCGGGAACAATTATCACAATCATATTGTAAATAATTATATGCTAAAGTTTATTTTATATATATTTTTGTATAAAAAATATTTTTTTCATTATGTTTTGCAATATCAAGATCAAAATTATCATACATATGTCAGTTATAATTATTATAAATATTTTATAAACATAAGATAAAACAAATATTTTAAAAATTAAATTTGTTCAATTCAGTAAGGAATGGCTTAAAATAGCAAAATTGCTATATTCAAAGAATGAAATTGTAATTAAGTTACATTGATAGCACGCCAATGTCACTAATAACAAAAACATCAAATTTATTCAATATCACAATCAAGAAGACCAAGTTATACCGTTGTAATAATCAAGAAGACCAAGTTATACCGTTGTAATAATTAAAAGACTAAATGTGCATAGTTAAAATTTGGAAAGACAACAATTCTATTATAATAATTTCTGAGAGACAAAAAAGATATAATTAAACACCTATTTGATAAAGTTAACAAGGATAAAATTATATTTTTTGATAAAATTTTTAAACGATATTATTAATAAAAAATTTATTTGGACACACAAGTCCTAAAATTTTCTGCCTTTTTATTTCTAGAAAAAACGAAACCAGAAATATGTACTCAAAAGTGGTACAACAACATTATAAATTAAATCTAGGTTGAACATATTTTTAATTTTCTACAAGATTCTAATTAAGAAATTATGAACTTTTTAATCTTCTATTTTTATAATTATGTCACAATAAATATTGTCATTCATAACAATTAAAAATATGATCTTTAGTCTTTAAAATTTAAAATTTATAAAAAAAAGAGAATGAAAAAGAATGGTGAAGAATAGAAAGATGGGTATAATGTGATAGGAAAATGAGAAGGAAGGAACAGAGAAATTAAAGGGTAAGATGATACATAGAATTGCTAAAATGTTTTTTATTTTTCTTAAAACACGAGTGTAGATAAAAGAATTTTAGTTTCTTTTGACAATTATATATATATATATATATATATATATATATATATTTTTTTTTTTTTATAAAAAAAAAATTTTTTTTTTTGTAAACCATTTTTTTTTTTTTTTTAAAATTAAAACTTTTTTTTTTTTTTTTTTTTTTTTTTGGGCTCTTTTTTGGGGTTACCTTTTTTTTTTTTTGATTTTTTTTTTTATTTT
>Ga0099824_1011174_pt1 | contig 10268 bp, 6 predicted proteins | sample SiratrowhiteBW_FD_76837 | JGI IMG/M metagenome (GOLD analysis project Ga0099824, IMG submission 76837) | Root nodule microbial communities of legume samples collected from California, USA - Siratro white BW | ecosystem: Host-associated > Plants > Roots > Nodule | place: USA: California... | reverse complement strand
TTTCACTTTTGGACTTCAAATAAGGCTTACTCAACTAAATAAATAGAGTTTCAACCAATATACAACTGAACAATATTGAGGTATTAAGAAATAAATAAAAAAAAAATAAAAAATTTATTTATTTTTTTTATTTTTGTTGGGGATGGAATGAAAATTTTTTTTTTTTTTTTTTTTTTTTGGTTTCTTTATACCTGAAACTTGTTCAGTTGTATATTGGATGAAGCTATATTTATTTGGTAGAGAAAGCGTGATTGGAAGACAAAAAGAGAAAGGTAGATGCTCCCTATCATGGAGCAGAAGAAGTGAACTAAAGACAATTTTATCATACTGAATACATAATAATATATATGTAGTAAAAATTGTTAACCTTTTGAGTATGTTATCTTTTTATTAATAAAAAATTATAATAATTCCACTCATCTATAGGATAATAACAACCTTTCAATGACTAGATTGATACATCATTATATAATAATAATAGAAATAAAAATAATATAAACATTTGTCCAGGTGTAAATATGTAATGAATGATTGTTCCAATATAAATTTTTTAAAAATTACCTTGCCAATTTTTCTTTTAAAAAAATAGAATTATATAATGCTTTACGAGAATTCTAGTAAGTTGAGTTAACGAAAAGGTGAAATTTCTGAACTTCACAAATTACACTACTGATTCTGTTAAAAATAAGAAAGAGTTCTTCCAATGAAAATCATAGTATAAAATATGTAAGAATGTGTATGCAAGAATTCTTCTATTAATATCTCGATAAAATATTCAAATAAGCAATTATCCTTTTCATAATTAAACCGATCTATTTGGAATATATTTGTGATGATGAATAACTGATTTTGTTAATAAAACTTATTTTGGTATGCATAAAAATCTCATTTAGAATCGAAATCAACTATCCTGAAGGGCACTTTCGGATAAACACGTATTTGATACTTCTTTTCTACCATGCAATGTAAATTCCCTTATACTCTCCTATAACATAACTCCTTTTTTTCCTTTTAAAAAGTGATAACTCTTATAATTTCTTTGATAACCACAAACATAGCATAGTAATATCCTTGCAGTCTTAAAAAGAATTTGAAATAAACACTAAGTGAACATGTATATACCCCCATGGGTGCAGAGGGGCCATAACCACTAACAGGAAGTTCTTGCTAACAAGAACTTCAAATATGTGTTGACTGAGACAATAATAGTAGAAGCTACAACCTCGAAGGCGTTCCCCCTGCAACCACTATAGTCTCTCCTGTTATATAAGAAGCATCGTCAGATGCCAAAAATGCTGTTGCAGCAGCCATGTCTTCTGTTGTACCAAGCCTTCCAAGCATTGTGTTATGTTCAAGCTCTTTCCTCTGCAGTAACACAGAATGATTAAATGTCGAGGAATGGGATTCAAGGGAGGAGAAAAACCTATTGGGTGGGGGAAGTTCAGAAGACACTCACCAAAGCTTCGTTAGTTGTAAGGAATGAAGCAAAATTGGTTGGCACAAAACCAGGAGCAACACAGTTTACACGAGTGTCTGGGGCCATCTCAGCAGCCAGGGCCTACCCAACATATTACAAACCATTAACAAATTAAAAAAGAAAAAAAGATGGTAACGGTGGTTTATATTCTTTTGAAGGAACAATTGCAAGTGAAGTACTAACTTTGGTAAGTCCAAGAAGGGCTGTTTTGGTCACTCCATACATAGCCAAAGAAGGTGGCGGGTTATAACCAGCAATTGAGGAAATGATAACAACAGAAGAACCCTTCTGCAAGTGAGGCACAGCATCCTGCATAAACCATAAAGTGGATAACACACACCACAAACCAATCACATCATATGAAGATGAAATAAAAGGAAAATTCTGAAAACATGTGTATCAGATTCGTTCTTCTTTGTATTGACTATTTCACAGAGTTAATTACCTTCAAAAGAAGAATAGTGGCTTTGACATTTATCTCCCATAGCTTGTCAAGGACAGTGTCTTTTGTTTGCAAGATGGAATCAACAGAAGGATTTGCAGCAGCATTGGACACAACAACATCTATCTTTCCATACTTCTGTAGCAAACCAGAATGTTCAATCACATATTAGAACTAAGTTGGACAGCCAGATTTCAATTTTATAGAAACTAAGTATCGAAGAAATAATATGCCTATGAGATTTAGACTCGTACAAAGTACGATCGAGGGGGCGAAGATTATTCATTGCTATCAAATCAAACACTGATATAATTAAAAATTATTTAATTTTACAATAAGAATTAAGGTACAAATGTTTTTCACCTCTCAACTACTTAGAAATCATGCTTAGATACCTTTCTCTTATAAAAAAACAATAAAAGTACTGTACAACAAACTTTTACAACTATGAGTAAGAATTACTTAAAAGTGATGATTTAGAGTGTTAAAGTATTTATATGAAAAATAGAGGGTGGATAATTGATCTGAAGATCTGACCTGTACAGTTTTGTCTATCAAGTCCTTGCGTTGTTGAGGATTAGAGACATGGCAAACAACCCCTAACACTTCAATTCCTTTAGCCCTCAGTTTTTCCGCCGCTGCGTCAACATTTTGCTGCGTAATTGAAGGGTGAAGATGAAGGATATGAAGGGAAAACCTAAAATTGAGCGGATAAAAAATAAAGAAAGAAAGGGGAATTAAACCTGTTTGCGAGAAGAGATGACAACGGATGCACCCTCGAGGCCAAGCCTCTCGGCTATGCCTAAACCGATTCCCTGCGTCGAAGCAGTCACGATCGCCACCTTTCCTTCGAATCTCCTTGACTTCACCATTTCCACTTTCGATGCAATTAAGGCACACTCACCACCACCATGGTTTCTGCCGCTTGACCATTTTTTTTTTATATTGAACATTTTACCTATGAATGTATTTACTTTAAAATATTACTATGTTTTTGAAAATATTAAAGCCAATGATAAAATTACTGTTTGATTTTCATTATGGCAATGCACCTTGTCGCTTTGCTTTACAACGGAATTGAAATTGAATTGAAGAATTCTGGACTTTCTTTTTAACTATTATGAATCTCTCATCAAACCTTCTCTTGAGTTTTTAGATTTAACTGCATTGACACTTATCTTGAGAGTTTCTCAAGTACCATGCCATCCCCTCGTTCTTGTTTTATTTTTCTATTTTGATCTTTAGTTCTATAAATTTCTCTTAAATCTTGTTTATATTAGTTACATTAATCCACAAGTCTTATACGAAGTTAGAAATGAGTATAAAACACATTTTTAACCTTGTTTTATTAAATTAAATTAAATCAATTCTATGGTTCAAACTTTGTGTTTTCAATTTATTAGATGTAAAATACTTTAAGATTTAATAATTAATTCGAAGAGGAACCATTGCATTTGAAGATCCTACATCCATACCTATTTTATGGTTTTTATTGACATTATTTTTCTTTCTTTTATTTCATATAAAATTTCGATAATCACAAAGTCAAACATTCAATTATTGTAGAATCTGATATTGTTAGTTTACAATAATGGTGCACTTGAGATTTTGAGGTATAACCGAGGAGAAAAATAAAAATAAATAGAATATAATTGACAGCTTTTTTACATAGTAAATTTCACTGTGGATTGCGCATGGGGTATATACTGCGATAGACATTGAAACATGAAAAGATCCATCATTTATATAAAATATCTCAGCCGAAAAACAATCATAAAATGAATAACATGTTTGAAAACTTATTTAATTCAATCATAAGGATTTCTGAATTTTTTTAATAACTCTGGTATTTCGTATCCAAGCATGTCATCAACGGCTTGAATCATTTTGGGCTTTAGTTTCTCAAATTTGTCAATGCTATAGCCACTCAAAATCTCTCTGAAGTGTTCTACATCGGGAAAATCACCAGCTGGTAGATGAAACTCCCTTTGAACCTGTTTAGCAAGGTCATATGATAAGAATTAAGAAATTAGGAGAAACAAAGGAGAAGTGAAAGTAGAGACCTTTCTAAATTCGTCTTCAAGATTCTCTATAAGCCTTTGTTGAGCCTTAGCTTTGCCCATCATTGCAGGCATCTCATTCCTGAGATGACTAATTATATACGCATGAATTTTAGCAGATCTAGCACGTTTCACAAATTCATTGATCTGCACAATTCCAACGACATCAAAATTTAGAACCAGAAGAAAACAATATATATTACAGGACAAACAAGTATTAGGAGGATTACTAGAACGATCTGCCATATGCACGTAATTCACATATTTGAAATACCAGGTCAAACAATATTATGAAAATAGGACCCTACCCGACTGTCGCATGCCTTTCTTGGAATATCTACCAAATCTGCAAGGAGATCGTTCTGTTCCTTTTCGAAGAGCTCCTGTCCTAATGGGCCAACAAAGCCTTCGTTTATAGGCTTATCATTAAATGAGCTGCAAAGAAAAGTAAAATAAACTTACAACTGAACTGAAGTTTGAGAACTAGTTAGAGGAATCAATAGATGTGATATGAAAGCAATGTGAAATATCAACAAATGCCAACCATTTTAATAGTAAATTTCAACTTCAAAGTGTTAAAAAGATAAATAAATTGGTCAACAAAACTGAGATCGAATAATGTTCAACTGAAACAAGACAGTACAATCTTAACTGAATGTTCAACTGTAAATAAAGCAGGAATCATTAGCAGCATGTAAAAGATGAAACCTACCCAATATAAACACGCATAACTTCTGGAGTATTCAGAACTTTTCCCAGAGACCACATCAATGCTCCGTAAACTCTCATGAGCTACGTTATCAAAATGAGGTATGGAATAAGTCAAAAGTAACCCACAAATTTACTTTAGACCAGGATAAATAGAGTTGAAGGCAGTGCATTACTTGTTGAGTATCAATTTGGTCCGCTTTATTCAAAACTACACGTATCTTGTCATCATGACCATGCAGAGCCCCAATCACACGTTTAAATTCATCACTAATGTCAAGTTTATGAGGATCAAATAGGAGAAGTATCAGGTCACATTTTGCAGCAAACCAAGATATAACACCAGTGAAGTCATAACTTCGTTGAGTCCTTTGTTTTTCTCCAGAGAGGACACCAGGAGTGTCCACAAAGGTTATTTCATCTAGCAGCTTAAAGAAAAGATTGCTTCAAGTTCAAGGACAAATAAATGACACAAGTTGTAAATATATATATATATATATATATAGAAAACTCACTGGATGTGGCAGTTGAGAACATTGGAACTTCGACAAAAATGAACCACCAAAAGTTGTCAGGCCACTGAAAGGCATATCAGCATCAACAGCTACTGTATTTCCAGGAATACTCCTTTCATCAGGACCAGACTAGAAGTAAAAAACATATTCAGCTTTGAACTTCCATCAGCACAAGCAAAGCACAAATGAACATGAAAAGGGACAAATTAACAATTTTCAAAGCCAATGCTATAAAAAGAGATTATGGTACCATGACAACCACAAATCTGTCAGTTGTAGGCTCTGGTCCAATGTGTGCACCTGTGCGAATAATTAACAGGAGACAGGATCAATAAAGTAATTTACATCCCTTCATATATTATTTGCACTAAGGATTTCAAATAGTGCAGCTCCTACATTACCCACGACTTAACCAACCTGGATATTCGCATCTTAGCAAATGTTTTATGAAGGTTGTTTTCCCTGTGGAATATTGACCAAGAAGCATGACCATTGGTTTAGCATCAAAATCACTGTTGGTCTGAAAGACAAATCATAGACATTCTTAAACTGAATATTTCACATTTACCTGAATAATAAGTCATGTTAATTAATTAATATGCACAAATGTGCAGTTCATAAAATTTGGCATATTTTATTTATATATTGGGTGTATAAGTCACTTACCAATAATGGAGACACAAAATCATTGAACTGATAAGTGACCTCCAACGGCTTTAGCTTTTCCATGTACAATCTCTTCAGGCCATCAATTATTGATGTAACTGCATTGAGAGGTAACTAAAATAGAGCAAACTTTTATAATTAGAATGTACATGGCAACCAACTAAAGTAACACAAGGCCTATGTAATTGAGCTTGAAAAGTAATGAGTTCACAAGCGCACATTATTAATAATTTTAACTTGGTAATCACATTGATCCAATATTGCCTTGTATGCATCAACTGATTTGTCAGCAATGAATATATGCAAGAAGAATGCTATCAATTCTGAATGCATCTCTTTGTTAAAGTAATCCAACCATTCACTAGTTTAAAGTTGTCTTTTAATTTTTGCAACATATGTAATTTTAAGACATTTTTACATATTGGTTGTTCACATGTAAAACCAAAGTGACTTCTCATTTTCTAAATTCTTTTAAAAGCAAACTACTTATTGTTGTTAAAATAGGCATTGATTTGGGGGACTCACTTTCTTCACAGATTTTGGAGCAGCCCATGAATTGAGGGACGAAGGCTGAGGTTGAGCAGTCCCTACATATTATCAGTAAATAATAGAATCAATATTAATTAAACAGTACAATGTCATGAATGTGAAAAAGATTACATGTCTAACCAGATGCATCAGGTTGGGAATGTAACGTCAAACTCTCTGTTTTCTGAAAAAAAAAAGGAAAGGAAAATCATTAAGAAAAATAATCAACAGTGTTAATATGATTCAATTGTGAGATACAAAAACTGCTTACAGCTATTAAAGCATCAAGCCCTTCCATTACTGGAGATTTAATATTTTCCTTGTCAACTGAAATCAAAAGAAATGGAATAATTAAAATGCATCGGAAAGAATGTTAGAGAGTATTAGGAACGACAGACAACGAATTTAGACAGAAGGGAAACTTGTCTCTTTGAATCCAATAGATAACATATATTCCTATTGCATCAATTTTGCCATTACTCAAATTGAGACCAAAACCCTCCCAGTTCACAAGGCTCAAGAAGTTTGGTAGGTTATCCATTTCTGTAAGTATCAGGTCAGGACCAGCAGATTTTCTCAGGCCTGTTTCTCTTTCAGTATTGCATGAAATTTGGATTTAAAGGACTTGAGAAATAAAACCTCAATAATGAAGCAGATGAACTTTCTTCTACACACATACATATGTCAGTTAATTCAGCCTTGCAGTGACACAACGAATGACTCAGAAAGTGGGTAAGCATCTGATAAGGTAAAGATCGATACAAACAAATAGCCAGCATGAATGACATGACATAAGTGAACTTACTTTCCGCCTTAAGGATATCTGAGTTGATACCGTATCCTGCTTGTGCCAGCGCAACGAGCTGTTCGTTACAACAAACATTCAATTTAAAGTAAGATTCTGATATCAGATTATCCATATTAAAGCCAAGAGCCGATATTTCAAAACCCGAACCTGCATTGCGATAACAAATTCTTGAAAACCTAGAAATCCTTGTCTTTTAGCATCAGCGATAGCCCAAACCTATGGAGAGCAATTACGAAGTGTAGATTAAATTTCACTAAAATCGGAAATACAATTAAACTAACTCAACTTACGAAGAATGATTATAGCTGGAAAATGAGTGCCGGTAACTTAATCCGAGGATGACACAAAAATTGAAGACACATTGTAAACTGAAAATGAATAATAGAAAAGGGAATATATATACCTGCTTGAGTTGAGAGCGAGACAAGTTGGAGATAGCAAAGAACTTGGTTGCATCATTTCCAGAGATACGGCCATCTCCGTCTACGATCCAAAAAGAGAAGAAAGGAATAAAGAATGAGTTGCATCAGAATGCGAATGGAGTTGAAGAATGAAAGGAAGCGAAGCAGTAAAACCTGAATCGGCAAAGTTGAACCATTCTTTGTACGTCGTCAATTGCTCTTTGGAACACGAATCGATCCAATCGGAAACTGTTTTCATCTTCGAAAATGAAGCGTTTGATTTGAAGAATTCCTAAGCGTTAGGGTTTGCTTATAGTTCAGTTGAGAGTGTCTTTCCGTGGTTTTCAATTTTCGGGAAGATTACGCATCCAAGTGGAGATTTGCTATGCTGATTAGCGGCTAGATCCTTTTTAATTAGTTTGCTTCAGATGGGGTCCTTAACGCAACCCAAAAAATCCACGGACGATACCCTGGATTTACGGGTATGCTATTTTCAAGCCATTTTAAACTTTTGAATTGCAGCGCCACAATCCAGGGCCCCACTTCTGCTCCATTAATTAACAAAATGCTAGCTAACTAGGTTTTTATGTAAAGTAATAGATTTGGCTACATGAGTAACTTGTAATGTCACTATTGCTTTATTTTCTAGCCATGCATTTTTAAGGCATGTACTAAGCATTGATTGTGGATATTGGAACAGTTGTTTAGAGATGGTGTCTTACGAGGCATGAGGGGAAATGCAACTTGCTTTTATTTCTTTATTTGGCTCGCTATAGCAGTATAAATCATAAGGGTGGTGTTACTATTCACTTTCTACGATCATTTAACACTTATTTATATTATTATTTTATTAATATATAATATTTTATTAATAAAAGGAATGTTAGAATGAAAGTTTTCCTTAAACAGTGGTGTGAAAATAACTTTTTCGAAATCATTAACAACTATGACCATTACACAGTAAAAACATTATGAGAAATTAGAAGGAATATGGAGAAGATGAAAGACTGCTTTATGATGTCTAATACAATGAAATTTTAGAGAAGAGAATATGTTTAGTCTAATAACACTTATTTTGTTTGTTTGGTTGGGGAAGGTAATTTGAAGGAAATAAAGTGAATTGTGTAGGAATTATAAGGTTGTTTGGATTAATTGATAGAAAGTAAGTTTTCAAAAATATGTTTGTAAAAGTTTGGAAATAATTTAATAGATGTTATATATTTTTTATTTTTTTAATTAATATGTTTGTGAAATTACTAATTGATCATTGTGAAATAGTTGATCCACCTATACCTTACATGACACACTATATTGCAATGGGTATCCCTTAATTTTCAATTACATTAAATCTCTTCAAATGATCGAATATCCCATTTTCAAAATTTTGGTCAAGTCAATTCATTTTCGTAAGTTTGTTCAACCAAATGCACTTAACCCACAAGCATCCATCTTTGTGTATAGTGAAACCACTCAAATTGGTTCAATCAAACACAATATTAACGTCATAATAACGAGTTTCCTTCTTGTAAGATAAAATGTTGTTCAAATTGAAAATCTTCTATCTCATTTATGTAGTGTTTCTTTCTATCAATTTTCTGTTTAAGATGATCAATTTATAGGTGTGATATAAGTTTGAATTAATTGATTTGGTCAAAATAATATGTGACAATTTAGGGAAGAAAGACATGATAGATTCCTTCTATAAGTGTAAGTGAAGAGATTATGAAAGAAAGTCATTGTCAACATTTTAAAATATCAAGAATATCCTTACTTATTTACACTAATAAGCATCAAATATCAAAAAATTTTAAAATAGTAAAAAATGTTCAAGTCATTTAGAATATTAGAACTTTGAGAGAGAAAAAAAAAAGAAAATCATTCTCAAATTTTTGTGGAACAACTGTAACTATAAAAATGTTATTAGAAATTCATTTAAAAATAAATACCATCAAAATAATCCAAAATTGTTTAAAAATAAACAACATCATATCATACTATATCAACAATTTTTGACAAGTAATATGAAAAATAAATAACTATCTCAAAATAATTAAACTCACAGAAAATAAAATATTACCTAATTAAAATAATATGTTGAGTTGAATCGAAATAAAAAACAACTTATTATTAAATAATTATGTTATATTTGTAATGTAACCCTACAAATTTTAGTCATAAACTAACTTTCAGTCAACCACATTCTTAACTAAACAAAAACTGAACATACTCAAACTCCATAAAAAATTGTAAAACACTGCCTACAGAAGATGGTTGTGAAAAATTAACATCAAAATTAATTACTTAAACATAATATTAAAACTCGTCAATCTATCAAATAAGTTCACATGTAACTTATAATACATTATGAACTTAAGAGATTTTTGTATATGATATATACAAAAATGTATCACAATATAAAACTATAAAATCCAATTAAATTAAATATATCATATAACTATATATAATTATAATTGATTAAATGATATTTTTTCAATAACAATTTTTACCTCTTATTTGTTTTAAATATATTTTGAAATATTTTAACTAACTCAACAGCCTATAAATACATATACATGTTAATATTCATTCAATTTTTTTATTCACTTTTTTTATAACCATCATTTTTTGACCATCATAATTTGTGCCATTGTTTTTTTTTTTTT
>Ga0099824_1011169_pt1 | contig 10270 bp, 2 predicted proteins | sample SiratrowhiteBW_FD_76837 | JGI IMG/M metagenome (GOLD analysis project Ga0099824, IMG submission 76837) | Root nodule microbial communities of legume samples collected from California, USA - Siratro white BW | ecosystem: Host-associated > Plants > Roots > Nodule | place: USA: California... | reverse complement strand
TATATATATATATATATATATAAAGTGTCTTAAAATAGCTTAACATTGGGGAAGTATCCTTGAAATCGGAAAATTGGAAATGGCATTCATAATCATAGATAAGACCTAAATCACTAACTCTTTTCTATAAATTTTTATGTATAATTAGAATATACACAATAAATTTGTAGATTTTTATGTTGTTCTCTAATTATGGAATATTATATTATTAAATTTAACAATTAACTTAAATTTTTTTTTGAAGATTTTAATAATATTATAGAAGACTTTAATTAGTTCTACAGTAGAAGATTTTGTATAATCAACTTTTACAATAATGATCTAAAAATAGTTCATATTATGAAAAATTCTGCAGTAATGATCTATAAAATAAAATATAAATTGTAAAAATTGACAAAAGATGGAAGTATATATGGAACTTAGGACTAGATTAAATACACTTACTTTGTCAAGATCAAGTGATCCTTTTATAATAAAACAAAACTAAACAATAATGTGTACTTAACACTGTTTTTGTTCTTTTCTTTTCATTCTTTGTATGTCCCTTGACTGGGTCTTTATCTGGAATTTCTTTTATAGAAAATAATATGGTGGGAAAATATTATGACTATTTAACTTAAGGTTTAAATCATGATACATTTTATAAGACATTATTGATATGACTAAAACCTATCTGGTGTTTGAAATGTCCCACTATATTGATTGAGTTGAATTTTGGTAGACGTGTACTCATTAATTAATTCAGATGTGATTCTTAAAATAATTCTTATAAAAACTTAATTAGTAGGTTTTGAAGATGATTTTTTTTAATATCATTATTCAATCATAGATGATAAATATAAAGGATATTATTCATTTTCAATATAAAATAATCTTATATGATTCAACTTAAAATGTAGTTTTCTCAGTTATATCATACTACATTTGAGATATTGAGGATTTCAGTGGAATTAAATTCAGATTCTTTAATAAGAAAAAGTCATTCCCAGAATTTCCATAGAAATCAGTGTCATAATAAGTTCATTGATATTTGACATCAATAATATAATTAAAAATACTTTTATATATAACAATAACGTTATTAACGACCATCCATATATTTGTGACATTAATTATATTAGTTGGAATAACAATAGCGTAACTGTTTTCAGACTAACCTAACGAACAAAAGTTACGATCCAATTTAATAATTATTTTTCCTGGAACGACAACCCACCCTTTGGATAATGTCATTGTTCCCAGATTTTACAATTTAAATTTTTTAATGTTATTATAATGTATTTTTCTACTCCAACCAATTTATTCAAATATAATTTACAGTATTTATGTTTTGAAATGTAGTTTGTTAGTTATTTCAAGGACACCATGCATATTTATTTATGACACGATGATGTTTTCATTTCAATAAAATAACAATTAAATATATTTATTTTGTATCAGTGGCAACTAGACATTACCTAGACAATAACAAATTACAAAAGCAATGCATCCAGCCAATCGATCCAACCCAACAATATTCACACAATAAAAATAAACTTTTCCAAAATAAAAGAAACCAAACATCAAATTCACCTTTAGACAAACAAGGCTTTCGGATTCAACCATAGAATGTTTAGCCAAAACTGATCTGCCTCCTCAACACAACTTGATTTTTCTACAAACTAGGGTTTGAAAAATAAAAATAACAAAAAAAAAAAGTGAGAAATAAAAAAATAAAAAAAACTAAAAAAGAAACAAATGAGAAATAAAAAAATTACTTATCAGAATAAAAATATTTAAAAGAAGAAAAGGAAAGGCATAAAGAAATCGAGAATGCATATAAATTGACAAACACAGATTTAGGATTTACAACTCATAGAGAAAGAATAAAAAAGATTTAGGTTCACAAATGAAATTGGAAAAATGATTCAAATTTTACAACTCAAATACACATACAAACTGTGAAATCGATTTAAAGACAACAAACAGAAAAAAAATATAAAAAAAATCAAATGCACAAAACGCATAGAAAAAGGACAACACAAAATAAAAAATGAGAAAAGTAATTTCACGAGCCCTAATTAATTAAACCAATGTCGACCAGGTCAACACTTATATGATAAATTATTATTAATTTTTTCACTAATTACCCATTTTAATCATTTTTAATCATTATTAACGGAAAAGTGTCGGCGAGGCCACACATACATAAAAATATCACAAAATATAGTTAATTTCTCCACATTACCATATAATCATTAATATCTTTTTTTTATATTATATTTATGAAATAGTCAACTGATCGACACATAGAATAAAATGTTATTTAATTTCTTCAACTATTCGGTATTTTTTTTTTATTATTTATGAGTAAGCGTCAATCAACGTTAATACATATGTCAATTAAGTGTCACCTGATGCACGTTAATCTTATAAAATATTATTTTTTTCTTCGTTTAAGAATACTTTCTATGTTTAATTTAATTTTTTTTAAATGTGGTTTGCATGATTAGACCGACGTTGTTATTTAATAGTTTATTATAAATTAAATTTTCTGTTTCTTTTAATGTATCCCTTGAATCGATGCAACCTAATTTTTATATTTTTATTTTTTACATTTTGAGCATTTGTTTACTCACTCTAATAGTACTCATTGATAGTTAACTATGTTGTGGTGATTAATTTAGTCGATTATTATAGCGTAACAATATTTTTTTTATAAATTATATACGAATATTTACATGTTAAATGAATAAAATACTTCTGTTAGATAATTTATATTATTTATTTTAAGTTAAAATAAATATTTTTATAATTAAAAAATATTTAATTACTTTGAGATGAAAGTGGACAAACTTAGTAGTGTGTTATTCAATTACAAATAATCATAAAGAAACTCAATACGAAAACCCAATGTAAAGAATTCATATTTTTTTTCTGGGAATGCCGCAATCCTTAGTACGAGTCCTTTTAAAAATTAGATTCGGCTTGGACATACGGAGTAAGAAAATTTGAGATTTTGACAAAAATAAAAAGACAACCTATTTTAATAATACACATATAACATACTAATATTTTAAGTTAAAGATAAAAAAAAAATAGTTGAAATATTACTGTTTTGAATTATTAAATAGATTATATAATTATATCATAATTTTTCACATAATATTAAGCATATTGTTTATTTATTTATTTCTAGACGTACATTTTGTCTCCGGAAATGTAAAGAGTGACCAGAAATCATTTTATAGTATGAGATGGTATTGTCAACATGGATGATTTAAGCTTTATTTTGCAAGTAATTGAGCTGAATTAATTTTGTTGACAGGAGAAAAACAAAAGGGGCTAAGTGCTAATTAAAAATTAAAACTAAAAGAGATTAAAAATTTATTTGAACTGATATTAGTGGAAAACAAAGTTGGACCAATTTTAAAGCAACAGATCTTGTCTGCAATCCATAGAAGCAACACGATCTATTCTGCCCATAATGCAAATAATTAAGATGATGCAATATACACTCAAAATTATAAATAATCATGAAATTAGATAAGAAGAGATGTTTCGTAAAGAAGCATTCCATATTCCCGTTCCCTTGTATCCACATGCCCTCATCCAGTTCGAAACTTCAAAATTCTAATTGCATAGTGATAAGGGTTAGACTATTCTTGCACTCATAAGATAGAAAATAAATAATTTGGATGGATAATATTTTCTACTTTCTTTAATGTGCCAAATTCTCCACTAAACAAAATAAGTTGACAACCTTTTCTCTTTGTATCACTATTTGACAAGGCTGAAGTGAATTTTGTAATCGCAAATAATACATGACAATAGGTAGAGGTGTGATTATGTTGGTAGTGTAATATTCAAAATTTTATTTAGAAATAAGTAATGTATTCTCTTTTAAACTTAATTTTAAATTGTTTTTATTGAAAAAATTTGTTAAATAATTTTGATTTGCTTAGTGAAATTATAGAAAAAAATGTATAAAAACTTTTTCTGTATAATCACGGTAAAAAATATTATGTTTGAATAATTAAATTCAATATTACATATGAATATTTACCTAGCAATTGTAATTCGTATCTAAATAGATAGTATATACAGATTTTTCAGTATGTAAGGTTAATTTAATTAGCTACACATTAAATTCATATTAAACAATTTTAAAAGTTTTAGTCCATGTGTTATTTAAAGTTAAGGTGAAGGGTTATTTACATACATATATTATGTACAGATTTCACATAACAGTATATTAAACAATTAATTAATAAAATGTCTTACCTACAAATCTTACATAAAGATCCAATAATTTCACTTCCCCTTTGCATTGCACACAAATTTTGCAATTTGATTTTGCATTTTGGAACTTTGCTTCCCATTTCCTTCTACATGGAAGCTTTCATTTGTTATTGCCTTCCATTGCCCCCAACACGCATTTCATAGAATTGACCTCATATCCTCAAAGAAGAAAACTGATCATGAAAACAATTAATAATACAAATCAAAGATGTTTCGTGGGTTGAAGGCTTGAAGAACAACCTTTTTAGCATATGATGTTACCTTTTTTTAGTGAGTAATTTTGTTATCTATTTATTTTCTCTTAAACCTTTAGAGTTTTAGTTAGAATTGGTTGTATTTCAAATAATACTTAGTATTTAATCATGAGTGATGGTATTCTAAATAATACTCAACGATTTAGTCAGAAATGATCTCATTATAAATAATACTCATGGTTTTAGCTAGGAGCTGTTATTTTCTAAATAATACCCAGAGCTCTATCCATGAGTGATGCCCAAATTATACTCGAGTTGTTTTATCCAAACAATACTCCTTTGTATCTTTGTAGTGTTAGTCTACTTAGTGAAAGTTGATTGTGTAGTCTAGGTTATTAAGCAAACTAATACAAAAGTAGCTTGCATAAATCTCTCTTAACTCTTATCTTTTTCATATTTCATGTTATTAATCTATAACTAAACTTAGAAGGAGAGTTTGCAAAAAAAAAAAAAAAAAAAAAATTTTAAAAAAAAATTTTATAAATTTATAAATAAAATTTAAATTTTTTTTTTTTGAAATTTTATATAAATAAAAAAAAAAAAAAATTAAAAAGAAAATTTTAAAAAAAAAAAAAAAAAAAAAAGTTTTGAAAAACATCTTTGACAATGTATCTATCAAACTTGAAGTTGTATTTGATATTCTTCATTAGGCACTACTTTTAAGAATACTTGATAGATCTTCTGTCAAATATAAACTTCTTCTGTTAGCGTCGCTCAAACGAAGCTTCGCAAAAAAAAGTCTTAAAACCAAACCTAGCTCAACCTCCCCTTTTTTTTGTGTTTTGTCCTATTTTCTCATAATAAAACTTGTGAAATATGTGAGAAAGAGAAACCAAGAAAAGACAAATTTTCTTGAATACTTATTATGCATAAACTATTTTTGATTTGATACATTGTGATTTATGAGATCCTTATAAAAATACATTTATCATGGGGTATGTCATATTTCTTAACTTTAGTGGATGATCATCCTAGAGTTGTTTGGATATACTTGTTGACTATAAAGAAGGAAGTGCCACAAATAATAGAAATTTCCTTGTTCTAATTGAATGACAATTTGATAAATGTGTTAAAGTGGTTATAAGTAACAATAGAACAAAATTCACTTGTTTAAAACTATACTTTCTCAATAATGAAATTAATTATAAAAAGTCATGTAGTGACACACCACAACAAAAATGAAAAGTAGAGTGAAAATGTTGACATAATCTAAATGTGACAAGGACACTAAGATTTCAAGGAAACGTTGTTTTTGGGGTGAATGCATTTTAACTATAAGACACTTGATTAATTTTACATCATCTCCATTTTTAGCAAAAAAATTCCATATGAATTGATAAATGAAAAATCTCCTACCTATGAACACTTGAGGGTGTTTACTTTCCTATGCTTACAATTTAGATTAAAAGGAAAATAAATTTGATAGTAGAAGTTGTAGATGATTTTTGTTGGCTACTCTTATAGACCGAAGAATGGAAACTATTTCGCTCGCAAATTTTTTTAAAGACATATGGATTTCACCAATCTTATTCATCTTGTAGACTGAAAATGTTTATCTTGTAATGCTAACATATGTAGATGATTTTGTTTGTTTGTTTATATATATATATATATATATATATATATATATATATAGTAACGATATTAGCGATATTAATAGCTTTTAGTTTTATCTTTATACATGTTTTCGTATGAAAGACTTGGAAATATTGAAGGATATCCCAAGAGTGGATGCTAGTCCCTCACCTACAAAAATGTACTTATGTTAAATATGTCTTGGATGCAATATGTCTTGGATGTTATTTCTGAAACTGGATTACTTGGAGTCAAATCAATGTTTCTTTCTCTCAACTAGAATCATTGCTTAACATTGACCATGAAACTAGATTACTTAGAGTCAAATCAATGTTTCTTTCTCTCAACTAGAATCATTGGTTAACATTGACCAAGAGTCCTTTAATTTCTTATCCTTAATGTGATCATTTCTTATCCTTGGGATCAATGTCTTATTTGGTGTCTCATCTACTTATGTTTTAATATAGATGAACTTTCTTAATTAATGTGAAGAAATATTATAAATGCAAAAATATTATGTATATATTATTGTTATATTTTCTTTAATATCCAATTATATAAGCAATGATTGAACTTTAACTTATTGCTATTTTGTTTATATATTTGACTTTATTACTTTGTGAATTTGGAAGATTTTTTAGCATGACATTAGAAATAATATATGCCATAATTAAGTGTATACTCTTGGATAAAATATGTGTTTACTTATTCAAGGAGAAAATATAATTCTATTTTGGCGAAGACAAATAATTTGCATGGGTAATACTCTTTTTTTTCATCACTATATTAAATTCTCCGTGTATAAGAGAAATGTTTTGATAATTGATCATAAGAAAACAATTTAGAACTGACAACAAAATTTGTACCTATAGATATTTGTAGGTAAATTTCGTAGCAAATATTAAATGAATATCTTTAACGGATACATGTAGGTAATGGGTGTAAATATTTTCATTACCCGCTTGTCAATGAGACAAATACAAGTATCATGATATCCAACCTAAAGATACCAACTAATCATCATTAATGAATTTTATTTTAATATTTTAAAAGAATAAGTGATGATAAAGTTATTGATAAGAGAAATATTAACCTTGAATAACTATTTAAAATTTAATTTTCTATATATATATATATATATATTATTTAATTGAAGTTATTTTTTAAAATTAATATTTTAAAACTTATACTTCATGGTCCAACTTATTTAAATTATTTTTTTTAAAAAAAGATCAAATTTATTTCCTCTAATATTTTATTATGGAATTTCATTTGAATTATGTTTTCAAATTAACTTTTTTTATCTAAATTTATATTTCAAAGAATTGTTTTTAAAATAAACTTAAAATATCTTTATATCTAAATTTTTATCTAAATTTTATTTAAACTTAAGAAAAAATAATTGTGGGTATTTGTAGATACCTCAGTGTATATAAAAAAAAAATCTGATGATATATTTTTTTCCGAGTAATGCAACATATAAAGAGGTATATTTTTTTTCTTGAGCAACTAATAGGTAGAAACTACATGTATCATCATAAGAATATGGTACTCACAACAAATCATAATAAATCTTCTCGAAGATTGAAAACTAACACTGTTTTCGTTAAAAAGAAACAGTAAAATTGAAAAGAATTAGAAAAGAAAACATAATTAATTTATGAATTCATTCCCTATTTAGAGTCTGAGTAGCAAATTTGACTGTTAGGAAATTTTTTTATCCAGAATCATCATATATACTCTTTAATTAGGTTATTCATTAAGTCATATGAACTTATGATTTAATTTGGTGAAATCCAACTTTAACTAGATTAGGTTAAGTTTTATTTATAATTTATTCAAATTTGACTTAACTTAAAATACTCCATCATATACTGATTGAATAATGAGTTTAATGAGTGATTTAAAATTTAAAGATTTATTCTTATATTTATATTATAGACAATTATATTATATTTTTTTATATCTTAAATTAATTTGAAAAAAATTACAATTATTATTGATTTATTAACTTAATTGAAATCTTGAATTAATTTTTATAAAAATAAATAAATTTTATAAAAATGATATTATTTTTTAATTAGATTGATATTTTGAAAATAATAAATTTTTAAAGAATATTTTAAGATCTAGATCTAATTAACCCAACCCATTTCAATCGGCTCAGCAATGAATTGAGTTAAATTAAAATTAACATGAAATATTAAAAACATCAAACCATTATAATCCTACCCAAATCAATATTTGAATACCCACGAGGAGGGTATTTCTCTAGCTATCATTAGTGAAAGATGGAATCTTTGTTGTCCAGATTTGAAGAAAAATTAGAAATCAATCAAATTAAAAAAGATTTCGCTGTTTAACAAACAACAATTATGTGTCAGTGAATTTATTCCATCTAAGGCATTGTGTTCATTTCTACCAATAATTGTGGTAGCTGAATTATTTTTTGTTAATGACAAATACACACACACATATAATAATAATAATAATAATAATAATAATAATAATAATAATAATAATAATAAAAATGGTCTTTCAAAAAATTATGATGGACACATACATGGCCCATGCACATGGTACAATGTCACATAAGCCTTTTCAACAATTGGTGTCTAGTGAATTGATTCCACCTGATGCATTATATTCATTTCTACCAATAATTATCTCAGGGTGCTTTGCTGAATCAATTCCTGTTAATGATAGACACATAGGCCATTCAAATATTATGATGGTCCTACATATGGCCCATGCCCATCCTACAATGTCACACATGATGAGACTTTTTGTTTCCTGCACACTCTTCTTTAGCATCAACACAAACTTACCTATTAATTAGTGTTATTTGAAGAATACTATCCAGGTAGCTTTTTGTCATGTAATATATAAAAATATATTACTAATCTTTACTTTTATTCTATATACAATTATTTGACTGCTAACTGTAATAATATTATGAAGATATTACATGTAAAGCAAAGGTTCTGAAAGCTCTATTTAAAACGTGGTGATGAATGAAAATCCACGCAAAGCTTTGTTTTCTTATCTCCCCATATTCTCTCTGACCTAACCATGGGTCTGCTTGTTTTCATCGATACCTTAGCGCTGTGTTTGGTTGTTTCCTCGGCACTGCTTCAGCGGTATGAAGAAGCACCTAAACCTGATGGCTCAATTAGCTTCTTGGTCGTTGGAGATTGGGGAAGAAAAGGAGCTTTCAACCAATCTCAAGTTGCGTTTCAGGTAATAACTTAATCACGTTTTCATGCCAAACAATGCATATATATTACTGTCGCAAGCTTATGCTTATGAATCATGATCAGAGACAAAATGATACTCATGTTCCTCCGCAAAGTATTTTCATTGTTAGAGATTGTTTTAACAATTTTTCTTTCTTGATAATAACTTAGAAGAAAATAAAATAAGTAAGATGAGCTTATATGCAAATTAAAAATATAAAAAAATACAAATTATGATTTTTTTTAAATTATCGTGATTTTTTTTTCTTCGAAAAAAATACTCTTATTTAAACCCCTTTTTATTTTTCTTCACAACTTTCTTCGTGTTATCAGTGACCACAACCTTTATTACTCCTTCATCTTTTTAAATGGAGTTTACACCGACACAAGACCCATCATTTTTGCATGCTTGTGTACGCAATCTTGGTAACTACTTACGGTGATTTAAAACCTCTATCTAGGTTTGGGAAATTGGTATACAAGTTTTATTTCTTTTGATTCTTTTAATAATTTAACACATTTTGAAATTTTAAAAATTAATGCGTGATATAAAAATTTGATTGAGAATACGTAATTTTAAACCTATGATATTTTTTTCTTCCTTTAACCATATAGCAGAGAAACCCCCAAAGAGTTAGGAGAAACAGCCAATGACTTTTTGTTTTCAACAAAGTGGCTACTACTGTATACAGATTCCTAACTCTTTTTGACACTGTTTTTGTCTATTAAATAATAATCACGAGGTTCCAATAAGAAAATTTAAAACATATTAGTTTAGTTCTTATTTGGACGGAAACATCTAGGTCAGTATTATCTAACCAATTAGTCTATTTAAAGTGGGTTGATTAGATGGTTACGTTTCGTACTGTGAATATAATTGTTAAATTTAAACTTTACATTTGGTAGAAGTACTTGATATTAGTT
>Ga0099824_1011168_pt1 | contig 10272 bp, 7 predicted proteins | sample SiratrowhiteBW_FD_76837 | JGI IMG/M metagenome (GOLD analysis project Ga0099824, IMG submission 76837) | Root nodule microbial communities of legume samples collected from California, USA - Siratro white BW | ecosystem: Host-associated > Plants > Roots > Nodule | place: USA: California... | reverse complement strand
TATATATATATAAAATAATTAAAGTATATGTTAACGAATCTTACTTTGGTATGTTATAGTATATATAGTTTACCTGAAGTACCCTATAATAAAATTGTGTTAGGTAATATTTTCAAATTAAATGGTATTTTGAATTTGATAAAAGATTAGATAGTATGTTTGGTTTAAATTAAAGACGATAATGCTTGATTTGTTTTTATATTGATCCTGAAAATTTGTTTTTAGATTGCACCGTGTCTTGTTAATAAAATTTTGCTTAAATCAAATTGATAGGCTAACACTATTGTTCTACACTGGTTTTTTTATCCTATCTTTGGTTAGGACTTTTTTATTGTTCTTAATAAAAGTCATAAACTATAATTATAGATGAGCTTGCTGTAATGATTGTATGATACCTCTATACTAATTTATATTAATCTGTTGATTTAAAAAAAACTTAAATTTATGTTTAACTTTTATATATATATATAATTTAATCGGTTGAATAATATCTATGGATATAAATCTTCTAATATTTTGAATTAACTTTTTTATGAATTGTTAAAATGAAATACGAAAATTAATAATTACTCATAAATCTAATATTTTGGTTTTAAAAGTTGAATGTGATTTAAATTATGCTTATGTGATTGATTTTTAATCTATTAGTTCTATATTTCTCTTCCTCAAATCTATCATCAAAGTGATTCGAATTCATACCAAGATCAAATCAGTAAACCTAGTGGGTAAAAGAAAATTAACACATACTTAATTATTAACAAACAATTAAATGAAGTTGAAGTAAAAATAAAAATTCTACCAATATTTGTGAAAATCAAACTTATTACCATTGAACGAGTTAAATTGAGAATTAATTTAGTGTTCGATCTAAAATTTTAAAAGGACTATAGTTACTGAAATATAATAGAATCTATCAAATTAATCATGATTCAACAAAATTTATAGATTAAAATATTGTTAGAAATTCAATCCGTTGAACAAGTTAAATTAAGTTAAATTGAAAATTAATTTAGTGTTTGATTTAAAATTTTAAAAGGTAATTTTTTGAAAATATTTAATATGCCTATATAGTTTTTAATTTTATGAATTTTTCTATAGTAATTTTTAATATGTTAATCCTTTTTCATTAATATATTTAACTAAGGCACTCTCGCAATGTAAATAATGAAAATAACAATAACTCCCCGTTATCCTATTTTTTATTTGTGAACGGATATACACATACTTTTTATAAATATTATTATTATTATTATTATTATTATATATATATTTGTGGATAAAAAATAATTAAATATACTGATATAGGATAATAAATTTTTATTTATGGTTTAATTAAAATTATAACTTTCACTAATCAATAATCTACATAAGAATAAATTGTCAAAAATACTGCTAGAATCACATATAAATATTACTCTCCACAATATTAAAAAAAATATTTCTATTATATTTATTGTAGAATCATTCAATTCATGGTTAGAATTAACAGAATTTTTGTTAGTCAATTTAATTTAATTCTTTATATATATATATATATAATTATTGAATTAATATGACTTGGGATTATGTATGGACAATTATAACGTTGAATAGGGAAATGAAATGTGTATAGGCTTTAATGATTTTTGTTTAACTTTAGAAGGCCAAACTGCTTATGGAACCGTGTATTTTTGCAGGCTTTGCCAGTGAAGAGATCTAAGACTTGCCTTTTAAGCTAGGGCTACTAAATAACCCTACCCTGCTTTTTTTTCCCCATGCACCACCACCAACCAATTTCAACTTCTCTTTTGCAATGCAACAAAATTTCAGTACTCTAATACTTTTGCACAAAAAATCATCCACAAAACTTTACGAAAAAAACTCAATTTTGATCACTCTGAATGCGCTGTTTATTTTGTTCGGAAAATTGAAAAGATGTAAAAAGTGACTAGAAATACACTGTTTTGCAAATGATTTAATTTTAAAAGTCAACAACACTGTTTAAATATAAATTGTTTCTTAGGTGAGTAATTAAATTAGTTTTCATAAAAAAAGTAGGTTGTTTTCTTTAAGAAAGAAAAAGATGGAGAGCTTGATAAACTTAGCCACTTGTCAAAAGTAAACGGAAACATCTATTATTCCTCGGTGTTGTGTGGCCTTTTCAAGTTCTAGCATTCTGGTGGACAATATCTTACCAACCCATTTCAAAGTCACATATTTTTATGCATTCTTTTCACACACAAAAAACATTTCTTATTTATTTTCCTTAGCTAACAAACAAAATAATTTTGTCTTACAAAAACCACGTTCTCTACTGCACTTTGCTGTCTCCTGACTCCAAGTCAATTACGTCAACTAAATAGAAACAAAGTTGAACTAAGACACAAAGAAGTAAAAGATCATAGTCCTATTTACAAGGTTATAGAATTAAGAAAATCGATCCATGGTTGTGTTTATTCTGAGAGAATGTGCGTTTTGAACAGGAATCCATCAACCCGATGGTTTGTGTATTGTTAATTGAAATTGAGAAGATGATTAAAACCTAGGAATGATTAATTTCATCTTAGTTGATTTGCAACATGATGAGTTGCTAATAATAATATATGGTAAAAGTGACAATGATCTGAACTTTAGTTTGGATTAAGCTTTAAGATTGGGCTGTCTTTGGAGTTATGGCATATAGTAGCATGGCACGTAAAAATGAAGGCATTGCTCATATCCACTACTCTATGATATCCCTCCATAATTATATTAGTAGGAAGTTAGAGTAGATGGTTAATTAATTTTGTGTGATAAAGAGGTTTGAAAAGGTGAGGGGATATGGGTGAAACCAAGACACATATGAAGGGAGAGAGAGAAGGGTGGAGTGTGTTCCAAGACACAATGATTACATGGTCTTGGGGAAGCATAAAGGGTGGCGTGGACATAGGAAGAGTATAGAAGAACGTGGGGGGCTTGACCGAGGTACCATGGAAAAGGAAACGCCAAAACCCCAATGCCCTAAACTAAAACATCACCAATTCAACCTCTTTCATATTTTTAATATCCCAAACTTTTAGTTTCATAAGTATTTGGTTATTTTGGGAAAAGGAAAATTTTGGAAGGACTAATTTTGTTTAACATAAGGAATCTATCCTTATATTATTTTGAAGAAAAAGTTAGTGCAAAATATTTTTGAAAGCTTCCTTAAATATCAGTTGATAAAACATTTGTAAGGTAAATTTTCAGAATCATATTCCTACAGCCAAATGTTTTATGGTTTTTGCTAAGCATTGTACTAAATGAAATAATTAAAGAATCATTAAATGGTTATTTTAATAAAATTGTGATATTCAATGAATTAATAAATTATATTGGGTCTCTTTTTTTACAACTTGTAAGTGTCTTAAGGATACAGGATGATATTACTTTTTAATAAAAATTATGACCGGGAATATATTGCCAATTTTCAATATTATATTTTTATAACTTTTTTCAAGCAGTAATTAAAATTTTAATCTGTTTACTTGTAATTTTATATTATATCATACAAATGGATTTTTATTCATTATATTAACTGTATGATTTGTTCAAGGTTAATTTTTTTTAAGTAAATTAGTCTTTTAATTTATTAATTATTAGACATTAGTTGTAATCTTAGGAACTTGTTACAAGGGGAACCTTGAAAATATATACAAACGCGTTTAAAAATTATAGAAAATAGTACTAATATGCACTTTCATTTTTATAATTTGATTAATTTAATTTTAAATTGTTATCTCTAACGGAATTAATTAGTAGGAAGACAAAGTGTAAGTAATATTGATGGAATAAAGAGAATGGTTGGTTAAGCATGATGATACTATCAGTCTTTTTGGTCGTTGCTCCGTCGACAATCTGTGTTGTGTGCCTTCACTACGCTTTGCTTGTGTTTCCCGTCCCTATCTCTACCTCTTTCTCTCACATATATAGCCATTATAATTTAAAAAAAAAAATGATAAATAAAATAAAAATACATTTGGTGAACTTGAATAGAAATAAATTCGAATTTTCAAATTTTTATTAATATTTAAAAAATACTTCTATTTTTAAATCTAAATATTATTTGATGGTAATTTAGGAAACATATATTTTGATTATGTAAAAAGAATATTAAATGAACAGTGCTAAAGCATATGATATTGCATGTGTAACTAAAATGATATAGGAAAGTACACATACGAAGGTATAGATACTTGTATACATGTATAGGTATGATATAGAGAGAGCCGTAAGAAGAAAGGAAAGTGAAGTAGCAGCACTAAACAGTCTGTGTATATGATAGAGGGTGTTGGTGCGCAGAAGGCTGCAAGATTAGAACAAAAAAAAACAAAGAAAACCGAAAAGAGACCAACAAAGCACGAAGGAAAAGGAAAGTTTTGTTGAATGTAAAAGGATGGTAACCTTGCCCCGCACAAAGGTTTGTGGCAGAAAAACACTACTAAGTGAAAGAGATTTGACATTGAGGCAGAAAGACAAATCCAAAGCATTTGGACTTTTCTTTCACCGCCCACCACCACAAGAGCAAGAAAGAAACATCGAAAGTAACTGATTGATCCCAGCATGATACAATTATATTGTATAATCAGTAATCACACTTCAGAGGCTATTAAGGTGTCTCTCTTCTACAAATATATCCCATTATTTTTATATTTATTTTATGTGTACACGTCATTCACTATGCTTACTATTCTCTATCCTTTTTCCAAATTTCTGTCTTTTATCTCAAAGTATATACTCATGATGGTAACGGGTGTGAAAAAAAGCCCCCAGTTTTTTTTTTTTTCAACCCACGTTGTCCCTTGAAATACCCTTTTCATTTTTATTCCTTGTGCAAGTGTAAAGCAAACTTCTCCCAACTCTTTATTCTTCCAAACCAAACCAAACTTCCTTTTTCTTACTCACACCAGACAAAACAAAAAACAATAGAGCATACAAATACAAACCCAACCCACCTCAGCTTCTTCTGACATTTGAATCTTAATTTTTTTTATTATTAATTCTCCTATCCAGCAAAATATTCTTATATATAAAGCCTTGGAGTTTGTATTATCCTTCAATAGAGTTCCATATAAAACAGGAGGCAGCAGGAGCTGTAGACCCTAGGGAAATGATACAGGAAGATCAAGGGCAGTGTTCTTCTCAAGCGATCAATAACTACCACCAGGCCTATCAAGAGCAGCTTCTCCTTCAGCAACAGATGCAGCAGCAAAACAACGATATCTTTGGTGGAGGAGCAAGAGGAGGGTTGAACATGTATCCTGGTGAAGTCTCTCAAATCATGCATCAGCCATGGTCTATGCCTCATAATCAGGTTCATCACCCCTTCAACCCGGTGAGAGAGCATGACCCTTTTCTTGTCCCTCCCCAACCTTCACCCTATGCAAGTTTGTTCAACCGAAGGGCTCATTCTCTTCAGTTTGCATATGATGGTTCATCTTCTGACCATCTTAGGATCATATCAGACACCCTTGGACCGGTCGTTCAACCCGGTTCAGCACCCTTTGGCCTCCAAACCGAGTTGGCTAAGATGACTGCTCAAGAAATCATGGAGGCTAAGGCTCTTGCAGCATCCAAGAGTCACAGTGAAGCTGAAAGGAGACGCAGAGAGAGAATCAATAACCATCTTGCCAAGCTCCGCAGCTTGTTGCCCAGCACAACCAAAGTAAGTCTAATTAATTAATTCTTCAAATTTTTCATTGATTAAAATGAATTCACGTATTATGAATCGTGGATTGCTTACTAGTGTGCATGAGTAACTAATCATCTCAACAAAAATAGAAGATCTCAATCTCATGCCGTAACCAAGCGGGCCTTATAACATGTGTACGAACATGTTTGTACAAACAATAGTGCAAGAATGTGTTTTATCTTTATGAACTTTTCATTTTAAAGAGTGGTTTGTAAATCTTTGCAAGATTATATCTGTTACTTTGGCATGGTAACTCGGTAAGTAAACCAACAAAATCAAAACATAATAACACCTTTTAGAAAATAAGGTGCAAAGATTGTCTCGGTTGTTTTTGCCTGCTTTTTTTACCAACCTTTTTGGCTTTGTAAGTTGTTTAATTTGTTTGCACGATGTTTCTCTTTCTCTTTTTCGGCTTAATTTCTTCACACTAATGACTTTAATTATGTATATGCGTTCGGATAGTCTCTATGTGTGTGTGGTATTTCCGAGGAACAGCTAGAAAAAGTACTAGTAATAAAAGAGGAAGAGAGAAAAGTGTATTAGCGTTAATGTCGCTTGGTTGGCATGATAAAGAGGAACCAACTAGCAGTGGAAAAGCTTCGCATGGAAATTTCTTGCCGGATGATGTTGATCAGTCAAACTCAGTTTGAGAATGAAAAGAATAAAGCCAGAGACAAACTAGCACCCTTGTCAGTCACAAACACACACACACTATATCTATTCTATATAGCCCTTTCAATATTTCATCTCATCTATCATATGCTGCATGACACTTCCACCATTCAAAGATACCCACTATTTCCATTTCACAATCATCACGCCATTACCTACCAACCTCATACAACAACATCTCCAAAGCCCCACCATGATAATGTACAATTAATTTCAGTGTTTTGTTATCATATCTATAATATGATTTCTTTTTGTTTGTTCTTTCTTGTAGACAGATAAAGCATCATTGCTAGCAGAAGTGATTCAGCATGTGAAGGAGCTGAAGCGTCAAACCTCATTGATAGCAGAATCGAGTCCGGTTCCTACGGAGGCTGATGAGTTAACTGTGGTGGACGAAGCTGATGAAGATGGCAAGTCTGTGATCAAAGCCTCTTTGTGCTGTGAAGATAGGTCAGATCTGTTCCCTGAACTCATCAGGACCTTGAAAGCGTTGAGGCTAAGAACCCTTAAAGCTGAGATCACAACGCTGGGAGGGCGTGTGAAGAACGTGTTGTTCATCACTGGGGAAGAAGAAGACTCAAGCAGTGGCAGCGAGGACCATAACCACCAACAACAGTACTGCATTAGCTCAATACAAGAAGCTCTCAAGGCAGTGATGGAGAAGAGCGTGGGGGATGAGTCTGCTTCAGCAAATATTAAGAGACAAAGGACCAATATAATATCAATGTCCTAGAACCGATCGAGGTCTTTATGAATTTTATTTAATTAAAGGCCTATGATTATCATTATATTATCTACTTAGTTGTTATATATATTTACATATTTTGATCTGCATATTTTTTGGGGGTGTGGTTTGGTTTTCCTTTTCTTTCTTTTTCCATAGTGTGTGCTGGAAAACGTTATTACAATATGTATCTTCTCCATCAACATCATCATCGTTAAGAAATGAGGTAATGATATTGGAGGATTTTTTTTTATGTGTGTTTTGTTGCTTGACACATCTTGAGTCTACACTCTTGTAGTGAAAACCTGAGAAAAGAGAGATTCAAGAATGTATATGGGAAGTGGAAGAATTTTTTTGGTGAGAAGAGAAATTCCCTATTAAATCCTGACTTGGAAAATAAGTTCTTCATACATAGCTGGAAGAATGGAACCTTGAGTGATCTTATTATATTCTCTTTTCATAGTTGTTAAATTTTACAGAAGCAATAGTAACAAGAAGATATATTAAAAATATTCTTAAACTTGGATATGCAGTAACTATGGTTCTTCTTCTGTATTAATTTGATGCATTATCACAGCCTTCTCTCTTGCCCTCTCTGGTGCATCACATTATAATTATAAGTGTTGGAAAGTTGGTAAAGTAATAGACATGTGATAAGTCCCCAAATAAGATCATTGGAAATTAACCATACCATTTATCCTACCTTGTCTACAATCACCTAGTTCATTCCAACAATTTCCAAGGCATAATATAACGTATTTCAAGCACGTTAAAAACATAGATAATGGTTGAATAATGCATAAACATATTAGATTTGCAAACCTATTTAAGACAAGAATAAGTTAAATAAATCTATTCCTTTTTTTAAAATAATTTAATGTCTTAAATTCAGGGAAAACAAACATCTAAATATTTTAGATAAAAAGCAAAAAATTGAAGATGTTAAATAAAATAAATTAAAGGTAGTATCAAATTGACTTAATTTAAAAACATAGAAATGTATTTATTTATGTATGTAGAGAGAGACTAAATCAAAGAGACAAAATATACATTATTAAACTTAACACCTTCATTTCTGAACGTCTTATTAGGGGTTAAGTTTTTTAACCACTTGAATTCAAATTAGAAGTGTTTTAACAACTGTAAAGATGATATGGATCATGTTGAAAATATATGTATTTCTTCAAAATACGTTTCCTCGTGATCAATGTTGATTACAAATGATATTGAAGAAAGATGATGTATATTTTCATAAAAATATTTAACAACTTATTGAGTATATCTATGTCTTTTCACATCAAATATATAGTTTTTTTTTTTTTTTTATTTATAAAGATTTAAAATAGTTTTTTTTTTTATTTTTAAAAATATTATTTTAAAATATATTACTTAATGAATAAAAAAAAATTAAAATTTTTTTATTTTTTAAAAAAAATTTTTTTATATTTTTTAATTTTTTAAATTTAATTAAAAATAAAAAATATTTTTTTTTTTTTTTTTTACTTATAAAGATTTAAAATATTTTTTTTTTTAACTTATAAAGATATTACTTTAAAATATAATACATGAACGATAAAAAAAAATCAAATAGTTCATAATTTATAAGTTTACACATTATACATTATTTAAATTTCACATATGAATATAAAATATAAAATGTTTTTATGTATATATAAATATAATAAATAACATTCAAGTTTATCATATGTTTGTTAGAGAAGTTATCCGATAATAAAACTCAAGAAGACTAATTTCAGTTTAAACGTACATAATTTGACATGAACTAGGTTAGTTTAAGATAAAACATATCACTGTTAAATTTCAAGGACTATGCATTCATTAGTTCTAAATATTTTTCTTGCAGTATATGTTAAATCCTTTACAAAAAGAGTAGTCTGAATGTTAGTCACACACTTTATATATACTTTTTATTTATTTTTATATAATATCACATCTTATTTAGAAAGGATATAAAATAAAGTGTAAGTGTAAAAGCACTCGTTTCTCAATTTGTTTACAAATTTTGTTTTACAAGTGAAGTTAATTAAAGTAATTTCTTTCAATAAATGTTTACAGATTATTGTATGTATATGCTGGATTTAGTATAAATTAAGAAATCCTGGATCCGCTGGCTAAATCTATAGATAACGCAGATTAAAAAACATATAAGCTTTGTAAGAGTAATACTAACAAAATTATTTTCTTTATAGTAAAAAAAAATTATTAATAGAATGTGAAAGATATTTTATTTACATAAGAAAAAGTTCAGTTTATATAAGCCAGTAAAACTGATTACAATACAATGGAGAATTACACTAATATAAGTGACATTTTTCCTTATTCATTATAATAAAATTCAACTATTACCCAAACATATTGTATTTAGTGGCTGTTATGTAAAATGAGCTTTTGTAGTAAACCCTCCAAAACTAAATTATTAATAGTTCAAAAGGTTAACTTGTTAAGGTCCAATTTATGAATTTTTGTGTACATATTTTTTTTAAATATGGTAGTTAATCACTAAATATATACAGAAAGTGTTTTACTATAAAAAAAATATTAACAAATCTTCGAAAATGATTAATCTATAATGTGTACTCTAAAACAAATATAGTTTAAATTTCATTAAAAACTCATATTTTATACTGATGTTTATTCATAAAATTATTAATTTAAATTTTCATAAAATTATTAATTTAAATTTTCATAAGAAACTTTATAGAGTAAATGAGATACATTTTTGAACAAATTTTCTGAAACGAATTTTTCAAAATATTTGAAATGGATTTTGAAATAATTCGAGTTGAACTTTTCAAAATATACAAGATTGATTCTAGAATGGAATTTTTAAAATAGGATTTTTGTCTCTTTCCTTTTTCTTTCTCTCAAAGAATGTAATGGCAATGAAAAATAAAGGGTGTAGTTGGAGGTGCACGGTGGCAGCAGCAGTGTGGTGCAGCGAGGACAGAATATTTTAGTGTTTTTCTCTTAATATGCAGTTAGTAATTGTGGGGTTCAAAAAGCAAAAGCCAGTTTTGCAATGTTAATAAATTTTAGACCTTTTTGTACACCTTTTTTTTCTTTCTTTTTACACCCAAACCACTTGTTCTTATTCACATTGTTTTCTGGTTCATCTTGTTTCATTATACCCTCAAACCACTTGGCCTTTACTTGTGTCGTCGTTTCT
>Ga0099824_1011164_pt1 | contig 10274 bp, 9 predicted proteins | sample SiratrowhiteBW_FD_76837 | JGI IMG/M metagenome (GOLD analysis project Ga0099824, IMG submission 76837) | Root nodule microbial communities of legume samples collected from California, USA - Siratro white BW | ecosystem: Host-associated > Plants > Roots > Nodule | place: USA: California... | reverse complement strand
ATATATATATATATATATATATATGAGTTTAATTTCATAATAATTTGAATCTAAATGAGAAACTTTTGGATAGGCAAATTAGGAAATAATCCAATGTGCAAAAATTCCAACACGTGGTTTTATTCTATGCATGATGGAGACTATTTAACTAAATTGATTTTGATTCCATATGGTAATAATTAATTAATATTTGGAATTGAACACTGGTTTCGTGCTTATATATTATTGTCTTGGACAATCTTTTTTGTGGTTTTATTCAATCCTTTTTTTGGAGTTAGCTATTCCTACATGCCCGAGTTTTGATGAAAAATTGTTGTGTTATTTTTGTTGCAGGTGGAGTGAATTGTCTCATGGTACATGCTAGGTAAATGAAGTCATGATCAAGATACTCGAGCTGCTACGCTCTTAAGTAAAAAGAGTTGTGTAGGAGTAACTAGCTTCAGAAAGGGGGAGGGGGTTGAATGGAGCATGAACTCAATTTGCTGTAAACAAAAATCACCAAACAAAACCATCCAAGGAAATAATATATAAGTACATATAAAGCAGTTTTATACTAGTTCACCCTAGTCTGTTGGGCTACCTCCAATTCTCCCTTGAACAAACTGTTCAAGAGGTTCCACTATTCGGAAAGTCGTTGCACCAACCTCTCCAAGTTACAACGAATACACAAAATCTCCAAGTTACAACGAGTACACAAACCTATCCAAGTTATTTGTGTACACAAACCTCCCCAGGTTATAATGAGTACACAAACCTCTCCAGGTTATACCAGTCCCAATCTTCCCCTGAGATAAAGACCATTCAAAATTGAAATAAACACTCTCAAAAGAGAGAACAATCAAAGCTCACAAGGGTTTACTTCACAATGGTGAAGAATTACACAATGGTTTCACACAATCTAAAAATCTATATGCTCTTAATAACAAATTTACAATAGACACTCAAATATTTAGTAAATTCTTCAATATATTGTATGATGTATTTCTGTTTTTCCTTCTTAATTTTTCAACTTGAAATTGTTCATGTATATGTAGCTTTGTAGAAACTAGTTGTTGGATGCTTGAAGGTAAAACTGACTTTATCTGTGTATAGAAACAATTTAAACAGCACAAGATATCTTTGATTTAAAACAAACAATCACGTTTAAATATTTCATAATAATTTCAATAATTTCTATTGTGAATAAATTTGAACATTAGGCACAACATGCTATAAAATATGATTTTGATATTTTTGTGAAAGGCACTTTGATTTGTTTTCCAGATTTGGAAACAAATAGTATCAAAACTGTGTAGCAAAATCATTTTGAATTGTTTTTGTATTTAGCTATAGCAACATAATAGTTCAATCTTAATTTCAAAAAGTTTTTGCAAATACACATATGTAATAAAATATGCTAAATCAATTTAATTTTATTATAAGCAAAGCTTGATAAAACCATGGACCAAGGTGCAAAGAATGATTTGATCTCAAGATAAAATTGAAAGTAGATTTCAAAACAGATTTAAAACATTTACTATTTTTATATTTATTTATTTTAAATTTTATCTTCTTTTAATTTTAAACAAAATTAATATAATAAAATCATAAATAAACACTTATCTGGATTTGCAGTTCATCTATACATACTCATCATGCTTAGAGATATCTGAATATTACTGTAAAAGACATGTAAGATCATCAAATACAAACACATACTTGAAGTATTATTATCATCAAAACTTTATTTGATAATTAGATCATCTAAAGGGACTTTGGACCGTCTAATGATTCAACAGGTTGTGTTCTAACTATCAACTATTTCTTTTATGTATTGATCTTTATTTCTTATTAAGATTTTCATGTCTTGTTCTCCTTCTAATATGTTTCAGATAGTCATGACTTTTGTAGTATATACTTAATCAACCTTGTTATACACATACGTATGTATATATTGCCTAACAATTATAAGAAACTAATAATGAAAATAGTTTGAAACATGATCACTCTTATTTTTTGTGATGAATAGCTCTTAAGTAAGTTTTCTCAAAAATACATAAACCAATGTCTAACACATTGTTATTTATTAAAAATATTATTATATAGAACAAAGTTATATTAATCAATTCTATTCTTTATCTAAAACATATCATTTATCTTAAACAAACTATATATTCTATCATGTTTAAGAAAAATGAATGAAATTAAATTATATAATTTTTTATGACATTGTATTTTCTTTTTAATATTAAACAACAAATATAACAAATTTCAAAAAAAGAATGAGGACAAAAGATCAAAGTTTGTCAACACCCGATTTTGTCTGGGTAATATTTTAAATTAAAGCATAATAATAAAAAATAAAAAGAAATAAAAATGAATAATAACATAAAAATATATTTATTAGTTTAAGTTTTCTTAAAAAGTACCTTCCTTAGAGAGAATGAACAATGAGATGCTCCTGACATATACTTATAACTTCGAAGGGTATTACAATGAACTACTCTTATTTAAATAAAGAATTAAGATGAAAACTTTGAGCATAGAGAAATTACAAATGGTTATTTTGTATGTTTTTATTGCCTTTTTAGTAGTTTAAATCATTTGTCTTCTATAGGCATTTTAGAATATGACTATTGTAGATAAATCTTTATTATTGATATTCTTTGGAAGTGTTCATCACATGCTTATGATATCTTTGACAAACAATATTACTTGATATAACTTTGTTGCAACCGGGTCACGACGGGAACAACGAACAAAAATAATTTTTGTTTTTCAAAACAGAGGAGTCGCCACCATAGTTTATTAGAGGAAAACTATGGAAAACCGAAAACGGGATAAGGCAAGTTCACAAAAACCGGATTTAGAGTCCGGGAGTCGGTTACGTGTGGGGAAGGTACTAGCACCCCACGACGTCCGCCTTAGGGCGGTACCTTTAATTAAACGAGTAAAAAAGTGTGATTTTTCAAAATATTTATTTTTCCCAAAAAACGAAATAAAATACAAACAATAACAAACAAAGATATATTTTTTTTTTTGAAAAGGGAGCCCGACAAGGATTTGACGTCGCTCCTACGTATCTCTATTGAGGATAGAGAATTAGGGTTACGTAGTTCTTTGATGATAAGATTGTTAGTTGTTTTGATTTGTATTTTTGAAAGTTTATATTTGAAAATAGGGTAATTGAATGGTGTCAGTGCCAGGTTTAAAGCCTGGGCTTTTGAGATACAATGCTAGGTTTAAAGCCTGGGCTTTTGAGATACAATGCCAGGTTTAGAGCCTGGGCTTTGAGAAATAGTGTCAGGTTTAAAGCCTGGGCTTTAAGGATTGGGGGTATATATCAAATTTGGTGTTGGAAAATAACATGCGACAGTTATATGCAATATAGAATTTTAATTTTAATTTTAATGAAATCATGCATGCAAAAATGGAACATGACTCAATGAAACTCAACTTGGGTTAAGGGCATTTTGGTAATTGTAGAGAGTATGTGTGCGGAACTTAATTAATGGGAGTGCAGGAAGTAATCCCACCAATCAGCAACTCAACTTGGATTAAAGGCATTTTGGTAATTGAAAGAAGTATGGGTGCAGAACTTAATTAATGGGGGTGCAGGAAGCGAATCCACTAGTCAGAAACCTAGCTATTGTTAAGGGCAGTTTGGTAATTGGAGAAAGGTGCAGGTGAAGAGCACAAACATGTGGGGTGCAGAAAACAACCCCACTGACCAGAAACCCCTTCATGAGTAAGGGCATTTTGGGAACGAGGACAGGCGCAGGTGTAGGTTCAACATGTGGGGTGCAGAGAGCACCCCCACTAATTAGAAACCCATCTAGGGTTCAGGAGACACGTGCAACGGTGGAGGCAACGCAGGGCAGATTCGGTTGAGGTGGTTGCGGCGTCCTTGGCTGACGGCGACGACGGCAGCACCGACGGCAGCGGCGGTTCATGGAGGCATGGATGAGAGGGTACGGCAAGGAGTGGCTTTCACGATTTGGCTAGTGTTTTGAACGCGACTTGTTGGCTATGGAAGTGATTTGCAGTGGCGTCTTGTAGGGGTTTGGTGGTGTTGCTTGCGGTGGCGAAGGTATGGCAAAGGTTGATGGCACAAGGTGGTGGAAGTTGGGAGTTGTAATGGAGGTGCGTGGAATGGAGGCATGGTGAAGACGCATGATGGCTTGGTGGGTGCTGCTGTTGTGGAAATGCATGGTGGAATGAGTGGCTGCACGAAGTGGAGTTTTGGAGGTTGAGGATGGAGATTGGTTCGTTGGAGGGTTGCGAAAGCGAAGATTCATGGTGAAAAGATGTGCGTGGGACTGGTTTTATGGTGGTGAGGGCAGTAGTTTTGCATGTGGTGGAGGTTCCCAACGAAGGCGTCTTGAGGAACGAGGAAGACACAAGGTGGTTTATGGAGTTCGTTGGGTGGTTTATTCGTTGAGGAAGTCTTGGCCATGGTTGCATAAGGGTGGCTTTCATGGTGGAAGGTGATGCGTTGCAAGTTGAGGCATGACTGCTGGAGTTGCATGGCTGCTTGCGGTGCAAAACGCGGCGGGTGGAGGAAGGGCGTGAGGCTTGAACGTGGTCGTGGGGGGGCGAAAGAGTGCGCTCAGTGGCGGTTCTCTCTTCCCCATTTTCTCTCTCTTCAACTACCATAACCAAAAGCAATTTGTGAAGCTGACACTTTTCTCTCGACCTTATTCCTTGCCTTCATAGCATCCTCATTGAAACGCCACAACAAATCATTAGCCTGGTTCGCATCAGCCTCAGCATCTTCACCCATTTCAACCGGGGTGGTGCTCTTCCCATTGCTGCTGCAGCAACCAAGTGTCGGATTATACGCTCTTCAAGATCAGCATCACTAGCTTCAACTAGCAAATGTTGTAACTCAAAATCCCCCAGTGTTGGAAATGTTGTGGCATTTCCCTGTGGATTGATCCTAAAGTTTTGCTCTCTTTCCACTACCTCAAGTAATTCTTGGCTTATTGGATCTTTGAGACTGATAAGTTACGAACACATGGGGCATTGGAAGCTTCTTTGACACCATTCGAGAATACACTGAAGATGAAGCTCATGCTTGCAACTAGTAACCGTGGCAGGATCACTGTCACCGAAGGCTTCGAGGCATATGCTAGAAACATCATCACAAGCATCCCGAATTCCACCATCCACAAAGGCAGCGGCCGAAGTCAAATGTGCCTCAGACTTATTACTGTCATCATTGATATTATTCTCTTCCATCCCAGCACCCTCCATGAGATGAGGTAGTGAATTTGATGGTTATGGGATAGACTTTGATGGCTATGGGAGAGGGTTGGAGGTGACAAGGTTTGATGACGGGAGGAAACGTGGTTCATGTGAGGCAAGTTAGAGTAGGCGAAGGCATCATTGATGTGTTGTGGCTAGTAACGGTTGCAGTGAAGGTTACTGAAGACTAGGCTCGAAAATGGAGGTAGTGGGTTGGTTTGTTGGGTCCAACGTGGTGCAGTAGAGGCTGGAGCGTAGACGTTGCTCGGTGTGGATTGTGTGGCGGATGCATGGTATACGTGCAGAACAAAAACTCAATGCAGAAAAGTAGCGGATTGATGTGCTCATGAATGAAAATGCGTGACATAAGAATAATTTTGAATTTCTTTTTTATGCCATGAATGTGTAATGAAAATTGAAAATAAGTAAGAAGAAAAGAAAGATACCTGGTCGTTTTCTTCTCTTTGTTCTCACGCCTCTTCTTTTTCGTTTTTCTGTTCTTTTTTTTTTTTCGTATACCTCTGTGTCTGTTTTCCCTCTCTCTCCTCTCATGTTTAAAAAAATGATCCTCCCTCCTTGATCTCCTTTTCTCTCTTTTATTATTATTTTTTTCAAAATCTAGGTGGTTCAAAGCACTTATCACCTTTGACCTATTCTTCTTATTTATTATTTATTTTTAAATTAATCTTTAAAATGAATCTATATAAAAATTAGACTTAAGCTATCTTGAAACCGTAACAATTTATTATTTATTATTAATATTTTTATGGAGTAGAGAACGTGGGTTGTTTCGAACAGTTTCACAATTCTCTTTTTTTTTATTTGTTTAAGAAAATATTACGTAGAGTTAGGAAAGTGAAAAGTTAGAGAGTTGACTCTTTCTTTATTATTTTATTTATTATTATTTATTTATTTATTTTTATTTTTTACCCTAAACTTGCAAATCAAGTTTGAAAAGCAGTTATTTTTTAAAATTCAAATTCTGTTGTTTTAATTTATATATTTTTTATTTTATTATTTTTTTGTTATTTTCGTTTTTCTATTATTATGAATTATTTATTTTATTTATTTTATTTGTTTTTTAATCACCATCTTTTTTTTTTAGTCCCTTTTTTTTGTAATGGAAATGTTCAATTTTTATTTTATTATTATTATTATTAATGGTTATTGTAAAATAGGAGAAAAAAAAGAAAGGGGTTGAAATTTGTTTTAAAGTACTTTTCAAAAATCTTCCACAAAACTTGAGGACCAGTCTTTTGATATTGAGATTTTGAAAGAAAAAAACAAACCCAGAGTCTGATTCAACATGTAGATGATAAGAAAACAATAGATGATATTTTGTAGGACAAATTTTAACAATCTTTTAAAAAACAATATGAAGATTAGATAAACAACAAAAGGGTAACAATAAAAGGAAGGATTCACTTTTTTTTATATTGTTTCATATATAATAGAGACTACATCTTATTTTTAGCCAATTGATTAATTTCTACTAAAAACGACTATTATTTAAGATCACTTTTGGTCACAACATGAGTATTCTTTAGTTTCTTTAAGATTTACATAAATATTTTTTATTTTAAGAGTCTTTCCTAACTTATCAAACAAGTCTTCTTTAATAGCTTTTAAGGTCCCAACTATCTATAATATATTAGTCATTTATGGATTTGCTCACAACTTAAAGGAAACCATATTACAAGGTTTATAATAACTTGTTCACTTTACCCTTAGTATTATATAGATTATGATCTTAAATTTGAAAATTATTTAGGAAGTTATCATTCTTTAGGTTATCTTTTATTAGTTTTTTTATCAAATTTTAAAAAGTTATTTTTATTATGATTTTAGTGTTTTTATTTTTGTTTATTTTATTTTCAAGGCTTTTTATAAAGAAGAGTAATTCCTTAAGTGAAAATTGAAAGCCACTTGAGTGACAAAATCAAGAGAGCTTGTGGTCTTACAAGGCACTTGCTTAAATGAAATTAAGTTCACTTGAGTAAATGTTACTCACTTAGACTAACTAACTTGAGCAAATCAAGCAAGGATTGTTTGAAGGAAGCTCACTTGAGAGTGTCATGAGGACACTTGAGTGAGAAGCACATAGCTTCAAACCACAAGTCAAGATCATCAAGGTGACATGGACAACTCTACTACCACAAACTTCACCTAAAAGCATTCTAAACAAGTCGCAAGGAAAAAATCTCAAGTGAAATGTTATAAATTTAGGACTCTCTAAACGAGTCACAAGGAAAAAATCTCAAGTCAAATGTTATAAATTTAGGTATAGATACTAGAACAACATACAACTACAACACAAAGCTACATATGTAGAAACACCACACTACATTATTAGTTTTTTCAACATTTTCTTTTTGTGTATTTGGTGTAAATGTTAAGCCAAGCATTATACTATTAACCCACTTTTCTCCTTTTCAACAAGATTGATTAATTCAATTAATTATTATTATTTTTAGTTTTAATGCTTGTTTAAATTCATCAAGTGAATCGAATTTTCATAATTTTAGCCGAATTGGAAATCTTATTTTAATTAGCATCTAGGTAAAAGCATTGATATCAATTATCCTTAAGAATAGGGTAAGACATATTAATTAGTTTTTAAGTTCTTGACTTTAATGTTGATTGCTTAACAAACCAAGAAACTAGGATCTTCTTAATGGTTAGGGTTAAATTATATTTGTGGATCGTTGAATTAACCAAATATTTGAAATTGTTGGACAAAGATTAGAATGAATTGTGTGGTAAAACATCTCTTAATATTTGAATTATCTTCTACCTTTATTGTGTTTTTTTAATTCAAGTCTTTTTAACTAATGTCTTTTCTTTTATTTTCAAATCTTGAATTATTTGTTTTCTTTATGATTAATTAATTATATAAATTTGATACTTAGACTTTTGTTTATCCACTATGTCAGTGCAGAGGACTTTCGTCATGTAATTATTTAATTGTTGATATTTTTGAATTTTTGTATTCTCAAGGTTTGATTTTTTTATTCTGTGAATATTTATTTATTTGTTAATTGAATTGATTATAGGGTTTGATATGTTGCTTTTTAATTTCGTAAATATTTAAACTTGTGTATTTATTTATTGATGTTTATCAAACCTAAAATGATTTGTTCTTAGCTCCAATTGTGTATGCAATGTACGTACATCTACAAGTTTTGAATTGCCTGAAGATCCTAAAATGGAAAAGACCTTTAGAAGGATCAAGGCATTTCGAAGAAGACAACATGAGACCTTGCCAACTACACACCATGGTTGATCACATGGCACTTCGTGAGCCTCGTGTATTTAACTGTATTGTGAGACTTGTGACCATCGCTAAGCATTGTGAGATCAAACCAACTCTGTTCAATTTGACAAAAGAAGCCAATTTTATGGGGAAAATAGAATATCCTAATGCGCACCTTTTTCTTTTCATTATGATTAACAATACTATGCAAATCAAGGTGTGCCTAACGACACCATGAAATTGGTAATATTCCATTTTTCTCTCATAAGAAAAATGAGTTCTTGGTTGTAGTCTTTCCCACCTAATAATTTCATTTCATGTCTAGACTTGGTCAACCCGTTTTTGGAGAATATTTTCCTCCTAAGAAAGTAAATCAAACTAAAATTGTCATAAATACCTTTGCTCAAGAGGCAGATGAATCAATGGCGAAAGCTTGGGAAAGATTCCAAGATCTGTTAAGAAAGTGTTTGAGTCATGGGTTAGATTATGATCAAATGTGCACCTTCCTTGGAGGATCATGTGGCACACAAAACTATCCTTGATGTTGCAACTAAAGGCAATATTAATTATAAAATGCCAGATGAAGCCACTAAGATTATAATGATCACTGCATACAGTCATAATAGATCTCAAAGGTTGAGGCTTGCATTATGAAAGGGAATCCTTTGGTTGAGCAAATGATGTCATTCTTTTCATAACGAGTTCCTTGCTTAATGAAATGAATTATTGAGCAAGACTATTGCAAGGATTCTACTACAATTACAACATATGTATTCACAAATTCATGCACCTACATCAATTCAATTTGTTAGTGGTTGAGAGAATTGGAGTAGAAATCATCTTTAGAGACAATGTAGAGTGTTGGTGACAAACCTTGATAGAAGGTTAATTATATGAGCAATCAGACAGACATGGATAAAACTCGAGGAACTCACAATTGAAATAACACTCGAGTCTTGCTGGAATCAAAATATTGCACACACTTCACATGTAGTACCCTCAGTACCTATGCCAAATTTCTATGGTGTCAACTAAATTGATGGAAACACTTAATGAGTTCATACAAACATCTACCTCAAACCAAAAAAAGACGACTATCATAGATTTGTAGATAAAAGGACAACTCTTTACTCAGTTAGAGGAGTGTTTTTTGGTAAGTTCCTTGCTCAAGTTCAACATAACTCTTCAAGGAATTGTTATGCTATTTTTACTAGGTGTGGTAAAGAATATGACAGAGACAAGAGTGATAAGAATGAGCATGGGAAAAATAAAAATGAAGGGGAAGAAAAGAGAGAACAAGAAAAAGAAAAGATGAGATTAAAAAAAGAAAGAATATTGAAAAAAAATGAAAAACAAAGAAGAGTTAGAGAAAGGAGTAGGAAAAGAAAAAAAGTATGAAGAGAAGATGAAAAACTAATGGATGAGAGAAAATTGTCGCGACCTAAAAATCACAACGGGTATGACTATCCACATAAAAACAAATGAAAAGAAAGAAAGAAATGGAGTCGCCACCATAATTTTTTTATGAAAAACTATGAAAAAACTAAGAAAAGAATAAGGAATAAGTCTGTGAACTAGAAATGAGTTCGGGAGTCGGTTACGCGTGGGGAAGGTATTAGCACCCCACAGCGCTTGTCTTAAGACAGTACCTTTAATTAAATAATCAAAATCCAATGTGGTTTTTAGAATATTTATTTTTCCCAAAAATATAATATATAAAAAAAACAATTTAAAAGACAAAATAATAATTTTTAAATTAAAGGACCCGACAAGGATTGACCCTGCTCCTACGTAT
>Ga0099824_1011163_pt1 | contig 10278 bp, 6 predicted proteins | sample SiratrowhiteBW_FD_76837 | JGI IMG/M metagenome (GOLD analysis project Ga0099824, IMG submission 76837) | Root nodule microbial communities of legume samples collected from California, USA - Siratro white BW | ecosystem: Host-associated > Plants > Roots > Nodule | place: USA: California... | reverse complement strand
ATAAAATATATTTAGCAAAATTAAGTTTAAGTTTGATATTTGAATTTAGTTACTAATATAAAAATAATTTAAAATAAAATTAAGATCTAGCAATAAATTTAGAATGAAAATTTTGAAAATATTATATAATTTTTTAAATAAATTTATTGTTAATTTTTAAATTATATTTATTATTAACTAAATCTATTTCATATATTAATAACTAAATTCATAGCATTTCCAGTAACCACTATTCTATTCAAATTAAATTAATTTTTTTACATTTATTTTAGTTACACATTGGCACAATAGATCACACGTATTATAATTTATTTTAGTAAATTAAGATGGTGTCATCTCTTTATGATTTCACACGTGTCTCTTATGATTTCACACGTGTCTCTTATATACGATTTATCCATATCTAGAAATAAAAAAAAAATATACCATTTCAGGAATTTCAAAAAAAAATTATACAATTTGGAAAATTTGCCGAAATAAGAAGAATGTTTTTTTTATTGATAATGACCACTGCTCATCTTTCCTAAAATGGAAGAAAGTCATCAGAATTTGAAATTATTGCAAATAATTTCCAGCAGTTATATCCGTTGGCAATATATTCACCCTTCTCTAGCCCAGACAGACAAGCAATCCACGGTGTCTTAACTTAATTATAAAAAGTGGCGCTTATAGAGCACAATTATTTTATAAAAAAAATAAAAATAATCTCAAATCTCTTAGTTGGAATATTTTCATTGATGGGTCCTATAAAAATAATTATGGGTCCGAATATGATTGCTTTGCTTTGTTTTTTCGACACATGACATTGTCATGTTTTTTATTATGTTTATCCAAATCCTTGATGCCACCTAATGGCATACAAAGGTTGAAGAGAATGACCTAGTTTTTTGGACATGTCACATAATCCTCTGTCGGGAGAATCACTTCGTAATTGCTGGAAGAGTTGGAAATTCAATTTATCTCAATAAATTCATCACGAAATATATTGAGAGCCAAATTCATCCTTCCAGGGCAGTTATATGATCTTTGAAGCAATGTATTTGCTTAACAATAACTTCTCAGGAGATTGGTCTAATAAACTTTAAAAACATTACAAACGGCGTTTTTTAATTATGCTAATAATAAAATTACTAGCATTATTGTTGTACTTGCATTATTAGAAAATGTATTTTTCAGTATTATCATTATCCCTAAGCACTAGACATTTAAGGCAAGTCTTTACATTAAGTCATGCTTTCTTCTTTACCATAAAGGAGTTCTTATAAACTTGTTTGGCTCAATTTATGTATGGTGTATGAATAGAAACATCAAGACATAGCAAGATGAAGATTATAAATTTTGTTGATGAGTCTGCCGATTAAAGATTCTCTGTAAATTTACAACTTTGCGTTTGGCTATTATAATCCAGCGGGGTTACTAGACTAAACTTCTATTTCGCGATCCTTATCATTGAGATTCGGCATGTTTCCTTCCCACAGCTCCATTAGTTCTCGTTTCATCCAAGAGATCACAATTACAGGTCCCAAGGTAGAAGGCACCTACATAAACCAACAAAAGGACCATTGTTTCAATTGAAACCAAACACATCATAAAATCAGCTGCACCAGGGTTAACGCGATTATTGTAAAATTTACATTAATATCTAAAAGCTTATGATCATCCCAGATTAAGCTTACTTTTCATTTTCGGTATGTATCAAAGCCCAAGGATTTCCTTCTATATTATGAAGAGATATTGATGTTTATTATGATCACAGTACACAAGAATGAAAAATGAGACAGGTTCCTGTTTAAATATTATTCATATAGGATATTTCCAACAGAGATGAGTTTGTATGCTCTTAATAATGGAGCACGATTAACAATCATGAGAATAAGAACTATGGAACATGTATCGCATTGTTTAAAATTCTACCAAGCAAATTAACTTCGAAAAATAATAGACATGCTATATGTACACTGTAACTTATGCACTGGGCCAATAGAAAGTAGTTATTATGACATTTTTAAACTTTGATCCTAGAAAACAGTTGATAAAACGACAAACCAATAGCACTATACTAACAGTTCAATGTACAAACTTAATATATACCACATTTATCCAAGAACTAATATATACCACATTTATCCAAGAACTCTCCCTACTGAAATCAAAAATTGATTGCCAAAAAAGTGTTCAACAATTTCAGTTTACAGCTCCAGCGCAAATCTGGCAACTGTAACTTCTATTGATAAGTGCACCTAGGAGGAACATGGAACCAACTTTAATATGGGAAGCAAGGGTTACACAAGGGAAACTGTAAGTTCTACAGTTAAGTGCACCTAGGAGGTACATATAACCAACTTTTACAAGGGAAGAAAGGATTATACACAACGACTACTGTAACTTCCATTGTTAAGAGCACCTAGGAGGAAATAAGGAGTCAGCTTTTATGATCCATTGATAACTCGAGTAGTTCGTATTTTTACAAGCTAATTGCATCTCCTAAGTGTTTCTTTTGTTCTTATTCTTTGTTTTTAGCAGAGATTTGTATTTTTAATAGAAGATAGGTATTTTAGTGTTATATTAAAACTGTATTCTTAGACAGATTGTTTATATTTTCTACATTGACTAAGACTGACTGTTTCGTTTATGATTTTTTCTATAGATATCATTTTGAGTTAATTCTTGTTAAGGTAGATTCCTCACTTTAAGAACTTCAATGAAGACACTTGGATCATAAAGATTGCAAGTATTGAGCTAAAAAGAACAAATCACTCAAAGAAGCTGAACATAGAAAGCATTAGACGGTCTAGAAGCTGGAAGACAGTCTAGAATAGGATATCTTGTTGTTTCAGAGCACTATAAATAGGAAACTTTAGACACAATTAAGACGACGAATTTAAACATACACTCCTTCACTTATGTCTAGCTTACTTAAGAGTAGAGGTTAGTTAGTTAGTTTTCTGTTTTTACAGTTTAATGCAATTCAGTTTTATCTATTCGAGTTCTTCTACTTTCTCGTCTTCCACTTTTCTTTACTGTTTTCGCTTCTGCAATTTTACATTTGAAATATAATTAAATTCTGAAAATGGATAACAACAAATTCCAAACTATGTTAGACAATGTTCTGTTCAAGTTGTTTTCTTCTTTGAAATTGTTTTAGAATTGTGTTCTCAATTGAGAATTGTTTTCTTTGAATATACCAACCAATTGTTCCTGTGTTTTCTTCATTTAAAAAGGAATTCAGAAATGAGTTTCTGGCCTTCAAGGTTGAAGATGACTTAACCATGGTTTTTGTTTACTGTGACACGTTTCTTAAATGAAATTTTCTTCTCTTTACTACAATTCCTTCAAATTTCTACATTGATAATTCTGTGTTTACATTTCAATTGCAATTTCATTTTCAGTCATGTTCTATTTCTAGTTTTTACACATTTAGTTCATTAGACGGTCTCTGTTCCAGCTTTATTGTTTACCGCTTTAAGAATTTTACTGTTTCCTTTCAATTTCTGTTGTTTACATTTCTGCACTTTACATTCTTGCCTTCTATATTTCCATTAGACGCATAGTTTTGTATTGGTACCATTATTAGCCAGTCTAGTAGGTGATTGTTGACCAAACGCTCTGATAGTTGCAATTAGTTTTTAATTCTTGAATTTGTCTGTATTTTACTTGTTGCTTTAAATTTAGATAGTAGTTTTAATTCACTTTTACATTCATGCATTACTTGAACCGTCTAGTCTTACTTGAATAGTCTAATAGATGCTCTGTTTTTCATTTTGTTAATGCAATTTCGTTTTTCTGTCATTTTAATTCCAGATTTTGATTGCCATTAGGGTATCAATTCCAACTTTTAAAGTTTTCTTTCAGTTCTTTTACTCAACTCCAGTTATTTTCGATCTTTCATTTTTCTTATATTTTGTTTTTTGTTTCTTTACTATTCATCGTTTTCTCATTTATGTTTGATATAATTTCTTTCATTCAAACTTTCCCCTAATCTTAATTTGTCTAAGGAGAATATGAAGCAATGGATATGTACAAGATATATCTTTGGGGATTCCACCTAGGTTAGCCTTGTACTACATTAGGGGGAACTTAGTTTTGTTTGAAATACTCGATGCGACTAACGGGTTATCACCCATCAAAAGGCCAATAATTGTATAACATTGGCAAATAGATTGATGAACAGTCTCCTGTTTTAATCTATTTAGTTTAACCCAAAAAAATTCTGGCAAAATCATCTTCATTTTGAATTTCAAGATGGCAATTCTTCAAGTTGGTGTGCCATACTAATAGATTAGATAGAGAAATAACAAAGCTAAAATGAGTAATAACTGTGACTACTTCCTTTTATCTGTCACACAACCTAAAATCTCCCAATATATAAAGAAATAAAGGAATTTCCAATTGTGTGCCCATGAGCACATCAAAAGAGTCAAGAAGGTTTTTTTATCAGAAAAAAAAAAAAAAAAGCTTTTGTTACATCAAAAAGACAAAAGTCATTCTATACTATCAATTTTGAGTAACTATAAGTGTTTAATAAGGTGTATTTAATGTCTTCCCTGCTCATGGGCACACAAATAGAAAAATCTATATTCAAAATATGATAAGAACACAAGTTCTGGAACAAATAATGTAAAAAGGAAAGCTAGCAAAGAAACCAGTATTATGACAAGAATAAAAAGAAAAACAGAAGTACCAGATAAAGAAGTGCTGGTTGAGGTGAGTGAGTCAAGACACCGGCAGCCAAAGCAGTTACCAAACCAATGGCATACCCAGGTAGTGCATACCATATGTATTTGTGCCCCTTAGAGGAATGTAACTCAAATAGATTTACTGTGTCCCTGCTTTTGCGATAATCAAAGCAGAGGACTAAAGCCAGGAGCATTCCTGGGATAGCCTATAAAAAGATGAGCAAAAATTATAAAACATGGTCATCCTACGTTGATATTGAAAACAAATAATTGATAGTCTATAAAACACGACCACTAGAGCACAAAGAAAGCATCTAACTTATCATATTCAATGTAATCCCACAACATAAATTTCAATCAAATCGAACCACCTTGCACCATGAGAAGTTAAGAACCCTTTCAAACTTCGGACCAATATAAATTGATTCAGGGGAAGGAGGTTACAGCAACATGTACAGTACAGTACAGTGGACAATGACCATATTTCTTTTTTTTTTCGTTTTTATTGCTCTTGCATATGATATGACATAAAATTCCCTGCAAAGGGATTCAAAATCATAATGATAATAAATGTCACTCCACATAACCTACATAAAACATAGCAAGGCCTGATCCATGAAGAAAACAAGAGAAAGAAGTGCAAGGCATTTAAAATTGGCAAAACCAATTTAAATCAAGCAACATGAAACTTTCCATATATTTTGCACGTTAAATCCACCACAATACAGTACTTCCTGTGACAGTAAACAATTAAGAAGACAATCTAAAACTAGCAACACTAACAGACAAATTCACATATCGTTACAGATAGAGGGTAAGAATGCCATACCATGTCTCCTAAACCAAGCATCATGAAGTCTGTCGCATTCTCTCCAGGGACAACACCGCCCAGCAAATTTCTTGGAAAAACAATCTTTACAGGCAACTCTAATTTCTTAGTTATTAGTTGCAACCCAGGAAGGCTTAAACTATTAGCAACTGTGTGCACGGGATTTGATGCTTGCTGCGTTGCTACTGATACCATGACATTTGCACCAAAAAATCTTTCAGAGAAGAAAACCCAAAAAATGTCATATACGAATAGACAAAAAAGGAGCATTGCACAAATCTTGATGTTTGGGAGACGCACATGGCTTACAAATGCAATGCATATAGATATGCCCAATAAATTATTCAGTATCCAATGACCAGAAACAAGCCAAGACGCAACTAAGAAAGTGCAAACTACCAGCAGTATTGCTTGGAGTCGTGTGAAAGATTTTGAGCAACATCGTGAAACAAATGGATCAGCTAAACCAAACTGTGTCTTTAAATAGGCAACATAAGGAGACAAGCAGAAGAAAAGGGAAGAAGCCGACGCAATGGCAGTGAATGCAGTGAGAAGCTGCGAGACAGATGAGAACAAATAGAACATCAAAAGCAAGCTAAAAGAGCTCATCACAGGGATCATCAATGCTTGTGACCTATCCAATGTAATGGATGCTTCTGATAAGTCACGATTACGCTCCATTTCCTTGCCATAATTTAGAGCTCGAAATGCAGATCCAAATGTCACAGCCACTGCTGTAGTGATAAGTGTGACAGGTGCAGGCTCAAGCAAATACAAAAGTTTCCAAAGGGATTCCATCATACAAGTGGCACAATTATCTGAAGCCTACTTTCATGCATACAAAACCCAACACCTGTAACTTTACAACCAAAGTTGCACAGTTTTAATTTTGAAGACAAAATCCTAAGCAGTTAAAACCGTGCAACCTGCATAAATCAAATGAACCTTGTAAGCACGTGCAAGTATTTAATTGAGAAACAAATTTGTAACAAAAACACTTTTAGATTCAGAAGCTATATTTCCATTTCTACACATAAAAACAAAAACAAAAAAAGGTTTTCTCTAAGGTCTACCCACTACAGCGGTAGTGTCATCCCTCTAAAGCAAACAAACCAATCAGAACATGTTCACATTATCGTTTTATTTACCCCAAATCGAAGTTCGATAGATTTCTTTCTTGATTTCAACAAAGCAATTAAATTGAATAATATACCCAAAATTCTCTTAATCCCTTTATTCTTCTTTATCACGATCACATCTATTAACCACACACAAAAAGCGCACTACCACCGACCCGCATCGCAAAAGTTTAAGATTTTGAATCGTGGGTTAAAAATTTAGCACATCAGCCATGATTAAAACCCACCGGGGAGATTGAAGCGAAGTGCGTTACGACAAATGGAAAAAAAGGAAATTGGGGAATTAGGGTTTAGGGAAAGACTTACCTTGGACTTTTGCAGAGGTTAGAGAGACCCTTTGCTTTCTGTGCGCTCAACAAAGATAGCACCCCATTTCTCCAAAGTGATGTGAATCTCAACTTATCTATATTTTTATTTTTGCCCACCACTTTCACTTATTTTCCATGTTTCCCCTGATTTTTTTTATAGGATAAATGACATTTTTACTAACAAATTAGTAAATTCATTATAATTTAGTTTTGAAAAATAAATCTGATCTAATATATAGAAAGTATGATGATTTTTTATAAAATGGGCTGTTATTGAAATATAATGTTTAAAGATAAATTTGATATTAAGTTTTATTATTAAAGGATAATTTAATATTTAACTGTAAAAAGTTATATAGCAAAGATGTAGTTTTATTTTTGTCTACCATAACCACAATAAAAAATAAGAACCTATTCATTTTTTGAGACATGGAACTTACCAAATGGATTTTGCAAGTTTAAGGAACCCAAATATCTAACCACTGTGTTGTGTTTATTATTCGAGATAGACAGAATAAATGACTAGAATTGAACTACGAAACTAGTATAATAAAATAAAAGTAAAAGAAAACATATAACAATTTGTAAAATTGGATCAAATTTGTCTATACTGCTTTCAAATTATCAAATAATTTTTTTTAATATTAGACATGTTATTAAATTCCTTTTATTTTTAAATTTATAAAAATATATATCATATAAATTTAATATATTAATAAAATTAAAAAAAAAATATTATTAGTAAGGATCTAGAAAATAGTTGTAGAGTATGTGTGATACAAGAAGAATGATAATTAAATATCTTCTTATTAAAGTCAAAGTTTATGTAAATAGAAAAATTAAGTTATTTGAGTCTTATTTTTCTAAAACTATAATTTCTCCACAACCATCCATCTTAACCTTTTATACCTTCTTTTTAATTCTTTGACTTTTATTGTCATCAGATTGAGAATCAAATCTTGCTTTTAGACTCATAATGGTGAAAAAACACTTTTGTCTATTTAGATTTTGAATTTGAATAAGTTCTGTCATATTTTTCCTTAGAATTAGTTTATGATTATTTGTTTTCCCTTGAAAATAGTGCTTGCATGTGGTGCTTGATGTTTCAGAGTGAGTCTTTGTTTTATTAGCTTAGTATTTTAATAGTGTAGGTTAGAGCTATCTCGGTGATTTATAGGCATGGAGCCCTTTCGTGAGAATTTTGCTTCTTTCTAGTTAAGAAAAACTATTTAAATTGTCTTTTTAGAGGTTATTTCTATTATAATCATAGGTTAAGATATGTGTATATAAATGTGACTTGACAACAATATTCTAAATTTCTCATAGGTCTGAACTGGATTGTTGATTTGAGTGAATTGGGTTGATCATGTGTTAAAAAGCTTTATTTTCAATACTGTTTGTTGTTATAAATTGTGAATGAACACAAGTCATGAATATGTTTCCCATTTGGAATGGCATGGATGAATTGGGGTTTGATTAAATTGGTATTGCTCTGAATAATAAGTTGAACTTAAAAGTTAAAGGTAATAAAGTATATGAGTTTGGTAGTTATATAGGTATTTATGGAAAAACTCAGACCTCACAGCACCAGCACCAAAGATGAGTTAAGATTTGATTATGATGATCTGTTTGGTAGTTGGTAATTGAATGATAGTAATGTTTACATTTTTTAAAATTGTGAAAAACATATTTAGGTTTGAAAATTATGAATATGTGCTGGGCGAGATTCAAAGGATGGTGTTCTCAGGTATGATCACACCGTGCACAACTCTTGGAGTACCGAACACGACAAGCCTAGGCACTAGTGCATGGGTCAGACATGACTCTGATTGAGTTTTTAATTTGATATGTTATATGATTTTCATTTTTATTTATAGTTCTACACATCTTTAAAATTTATAATTAAAAGGAATGATTTATGATTGATAGCACATTGAATTCGTTTTTTTGAACAGCCAAAAATAAAATGAATAAAAAGGAGCACTTAAGGAGTGCACCAACCCTTTTACAAAATGAAAAAACAAGAAAGGACTACAAAGCAATACCACTCTACAGAAAAAAAACGAAGACAAAAAAAGGTAGAACACCTAGCAGTAATACTAAAAAGCTCACCTACTTGAAAAGAAACTAAACTATTAACCAAACAAAAAAGACGTTTCCGTTCCAGTACCAACCCTTGTAGCTTCCTTGTAAACCAATCCCAATACAATGGTATGCCTCTGACTGTGGCCACAAATCTCAAAACAAACACCTGTACAACACAGGAAAACCAAAACTACTACACAAGAAAGTAAAAGTACTAACACATTAGTACAACCCCGCAAAACTCCTCAAAAACATACTTGAGCTAGTCCAGGGTATCAAGACACTTAAGAGGAGCAAAGTCTAGTCTGAATAAGAGAATGCAACTCTCTTAAACTTATTCTTAAGCCAACACCAACCCTTGAGCTGAGCTAGAGTAAAAATCTCTATAACATCTACTAACCCTATGTTAAAAATGACCTTATTCCTATGGTTCCATAGCTCCGTCACTATAGCCACCCACATCCCTTTCGAAGATAAATTAACACACTGACGCCAGCTTACAAGACCAAAACTCTGAAAGTGAATAGTGATAGACTCATGTCAGACATTGACATTTCCAACCCACCTCTCACACTGATCCCAAACATTCTGGGCCACCTTGCACGTGGTGAATAAATGTTGTCCTGACTCTTCGTATTCTTGACACAGTGGGCAAGACAAGTCCGTCAATTGCATACCTCTTTTAGCTAAGTTAAGTCTGGTTGGTAGTCTATCTAACAGTAACCTCCAAGCACAAACCACTGTCGATGGAACAATCTTAAGAGTCTATAACAACTAAAGGATCTCAGACACCTGCATTTGGTCCTCCTTGTTCAGCACACTATACCCGGATTTAACAGTATACTCTTGATTGCTATCACTGTCTCCTACCCACACCAGCCTATCCTGATCACTTAAGCGCCAACGGACATTAGAAATCATAGCCAGCAGTTGTTCTTCTTCGAGCTTATCCCAAACAAACGTCTCCCTGCGCCAACCTAAACACCACCTGGAGCACCCTTCGCTAGTAATGTTCCCCCTTAGGACAAGGTCACCCACCACACTTTCTAAATACTAAGAGATCGTAAACAATCTTGGAAACTTGTCTTTCAACACCTGACCGTCCACCCATCTATCTTTCCAAAAATTAACCCACCTATCATCCCCTAGAATCCACTGACATCTACGGTCGAACCAAAGACCTAGATCACCCTTATCAAAGATCCTACAAACATCCTACCACCAAGCAGAGTGAGACCTGT
>Ga0099824_1011159_pt1 | contig 10280 bp, 6 predicted proteins | sample SiratrowhiteBW_FD_76837 | JGI IMG/M metagenome (GOLD analysis project Ga0099824, IMG submission 76837) | Root nodule microbial communities of legume samples collected from California, USA - Siratro white BW | ecosystem: Host-associated > Plants > Roots > Nodule | place: USA: California... | reverse complement strand
TATATATATATATCGTTCTTAGTTTTATAATTGTCTCTATTTCAAATTAATAAAACATTTTTATTTTATTTCATATTTTATTTTAAAATTTATTCAAAATATAATACCTTTATAGTATTAAATTCTTAATAATAACATTCTTTTATTTTCCAAAAAAAAATTAATAAACATTTAAACAGGTATACTTACATCAGAATGAAAATGAGACATAAATTTAATGTTAATTAGATATTATAATAAGTATGGATTTTACTTAAAAATATAAACAAGTACAAGTATGTCCTCTCTGGTATTTAGAAAATTCTTAATAATCCAAATTGTTTTTGCTGAATGGTAGGCATGGCTTGATATATCATAAATAATAAATATTGGTTGTGCACGTGTTGATAGGCAGCAATAATGCTTGCAGCTACACAAAATAAAATATAGGGTTTATTATCCTAATAATAAAGTGATATTATTTTTTATAACTATTGTCGTGTACACCAATTTCGTATCCTAATAATAATAATAATAATAATAATAATAATAATAATAATAATAATAATAATAATAATAATAATAATAATAATAATAATAATAAGAATAATAAAGTGATATAATAACATCACATAAAAAAATGTAACAATAAAGAATAATACAAAATAATAAAAAAGTAGGAATCAAGAGTGAAAGAATCTTAAAGACAACAAACAAAGTTTATAAACTTTCAAAGTACCAAAAACATATTTAAGCAGAATCAGTCGTAATTTTGCAAGTTTCAACAAATTCCATCCGACAAGTATAGTGCTTTAGAAAGCATATAAGTGACATTCCTCTCTAAAATATAATGAGAAAAAAAAGGTTAATGGAAAGAAAAAAAGCATGAAATTGAGAAGACCTGCATTTTTTCTCATCAGAAAATTGTACTTTCCCAATTTCGCCATCATCCTCTGGAATTTTACCGATTTTATTGCTTTGATGGTGGTGGGCAAGAATGGGACAGGCAGTGCAGAGGACAAAAGACAAAGAATCTATAATGAAATTGTGAGGACACCCCCTCCAAATAATTGAAGTTTCTGACATTTTAGGGACCATGAATCCAACCAATATCATTATAATTGGCCTCAAAAATAAAGCACCACTCCAAATTTTCAACACGTGTTTGTCCTTCCATCATTCCACCACTACAGGATCTTCGAGCTTTGTCTCAAGATTATGTGCCACAGCATCGATAAATTCCTCCGTATTCAAGTAAAATTCCCTTGATACCCTGCACATAATGCATGTTCAATCGTCAACCAATAATATCACGACGCAAACCACTTTTCACTTGCAGTACTTTAACTTGCATTGTTAGTACAAGCGAAAACACAAGCTTAAAAAGCATCTGTATCAACTTTTTTATGAAAATAAAAAAATTAAATATTATAATAATTATTACAGTAAAAAATATTGGTAATTGTTTTTAAAATAAACCCAAGGTATAACTTGCTAACTACTCTTTCTAACAAACACGAGGTGTAAACGAGCAAAACACCCCTCCATCCCCACACGTATATCAATGATGTTGATGCATTTTACATCAAGTAGCATATTTATGGATTTACCATTCACAACAGGCATATTTACATTCTCTTGAAGCCTTAAAATTTTAGATCTTTATGTACTGCGTCAAATTGATAAGATATACATATAAAAAGAAAACTAAATTTAGCTAATCTGGTTCATATTAACTTTTTAGTTTATTGAAGTGTAACATCATAAATTTTTCTTTACCTTTTCAAAATTTAATTGATACTTTCGATTTGATCATTTACATTACTATGCTCTGTGAAGTATAAAAACAAAATAAAAAATATAAATACAAGATGTTGCAGAGTAATCAAGAGAAAATAATGAAATGATGAAATCCAATATTGTCTATTATAATAATTTGATATCAATTATTCTCTTTAAGGAATTGACTTAATTCTTCAGGAGAATGCAAAAAAGAGAGAAAAAAAATGAGATAAGGAATTCGAAGTAAACTATTAAATTTTAAAATAAATATTTAAATTTAAACGGTAAAATAAATAAATTTTAACAGTGAAACCGTTTATTCTTACTAATAAATTTAATTGTTGTAAATATATTAGCTAATTAAGATTAAAGATTTGTAATTACCAAAAGAGAAAAAGTGAGCTATTATTAAAAGCATGAAAAACAAAAATATCATGAAACTTGTAAGATGTCTTGTGCAGTTACCTTGGTTAATTGTTTGTAAAATATATTAATAAAAAAATACAGAGTCAGGTAACATATAATATAATTAAAATATTTTTTATTAATTTAACGAATTTTATAATTTTTTAAGATTGAAAATATCAAATTCATGTTTTGAATTTTAAGATTATTTCCACTTCAAATAAATCTTTTCATAAATTAACCTGTAGAAAAGGAACCATAATTGCAATTTAGCCTAATAAATTTTGAAAAGGAGATGCTTCAAAGTAGAAGGACAAGAATAAGGACGTTTAGCTATAAGTTGCAATACTAAACTTTTCAGGATATCTGTAATACTAAATTATTCAAATGAGAGTAAGCAGAGGTAAGAAAGAAAGATATTCACTTACTTAGGTCCATGAACCAGAATTGCAAGATCTTTAGTCATCTTTCCCGACTCCACTGTCTCAACACAAGAAGCCTCCAATTTTTGAGTAAAATCCAGTAATTTTTCATTATTATCCAACTTGGCTCTAGTAAACAATAACAATCATGTCAATAACAGATTCAGAGAATAAAAAAAGAATAGTCTAGGGGGAACACAAGTGGAACAGACGTAAATCGGTATATACAAGAACACACCGCACGCCCTCTTGCAGATAATTCAAAATGACTGCACTGACCAAAATTACACAGCTTAGTACATCTTAAACGGGGAGTATCAAGCGAAACATATTTTGTTTCCTGATGGAGGTCAGACCATGGACCTATGAACCACGCTACGTAATACATTGGGCTCTTTGCCTTAACACCAGTAAATGATAAGAGATACCTTCCCATCTTAGGTAGGAAAGTCAAGAGCAAAAGGACGCACACAGGTTAGTTAAGGAAAAATAGGTGAGTGAAACCTCAACCCATCATCTAGTATAATGGCGCCTCCCTAATCTCTGTTTGGTTTCGAGAAAAGAAAGAGAAAGGATGGAAATAGAGAAGATATAAGTTGTGAAAAGAGAAATAAAATTGAATGTTTGGTTGTTTGCTAAAATAGAAAGAGAAAATGTTTTGAAAGTCGTGTAAATTGATTGATTTCATATGAATAGAAATAGATGAGAAATAATAAAGTGGGTCTCACTATTTTAAAATTGTTTTCATATTCTCCCTCAAACAAAACATACAAAATTAACTCTTTGCCTTCCCCTCCTCTCTACAAACAAACCATAATGGATGGCTTCCTTCCCATCTCCTAGACAATTTGTTCTGTTTTGACTAGATAATAGGTTCAAACCTCATCCCAGACATTCTAGAATCAGTATAAAAGTATCAGTTCTTCCAGCCTTTCAGTCTCTCACTTATAAGAACACCCAATATTCCTAGTCTATAAAAACTCCCAAGTTTTAGTCACTATTGAAATGGCATCCATGTTAGCATAGAAACAATGCCACAACTGAGACAATGACTTATACATAGAAATGAGATTAACCAGAAAAAACTTCCAAAGCAGTGTTACCAGAGAGAGGTAGAATTTGGCATAATGCCAAAATTCCACCATATTTCACAAAGCACTTGAATTTGAAGCTTGAATCAAGCAACAAAGTACCTATGTTCCAGTCCTCGTGTCCATGCATATATGGAAGCAATACTGTTTGTACTAGTTTCTTGTCCCTTTTGATGAAGCCGGAAATGTCGAGTAACAGTTCCATGAGCTGCCTCAGCTTCTAGTGTCTTGCCATCGGAAGATAACTGCAAATTTTTTGTTGTAAAACTAAGTATGATGTCAAATCACCAAAATAGAGATAGCAACCTTAATGAAAAAGATGCTGAAATAGTAATCTTCTAATACACACCAGCACAGAAGTCATGAGACCCAATGAGCCAAATCCTGCACACAAGAAATTTAAGATTAAAAGACACCTCCTATACGTCAAAATATTCACATGAATTACATCCTAAATCTTCAAATTCTCCCTTTGGCATTCCATAAAAACATGAATAAAAATGAAATTAACAACCAAATCACAACATAAGCATATTCAAGGGTCAGGTAAATGCTTACTTTTTGGTAGATGCATACTTTTCTTCCTTAAGGCCATTTTCTCGTGCACAATTTATTAAGGTATAGCGAATCAGTAATAACCAAAATATTAATAATTATGCCTTTAGCAAAGTTAGTCTATTTGATAATATTAGCTAGCATTGGCAATAATTAGAAGATCCACTCGAAAGCAAATATAAATTATGATGTTATCAACTCCCATTTACACGTCTCCTTGATAAAAAAACAGAGCTCCCATAGCTTGTATGACCCCAATTTCAAATACCCTGATTTCTACACTAGTTGAACCAAGTGGCCAGGACTACTGGACTAGGATATAATGCTTTTTACTATTGAAACTTAAACTGTTTGGGACAATCAGAAATGTCAGGAAGGGCTAGCTAATCAACCAATGACTGCTTTTTGACATTATACACAACAAGTTGCCACTTCCGAGAAAAAATTAGCTCTCCACAATCTATATTACCTTGAGCAAGTAAATCACTTTGGACATCACCATCATAATTCTTGCAAGCCCAAACATATCCACCTTCACTTTTGACTGCATAGGCCACCATGTCATCAATTAGCCTATGCTCATACCTGAAGTCACTTAAAAGTGTCAACCATCTATATGTATATGTAATGCATCAAAGCAAATAGGCTCGTAAATATCAAAACAAACCATATTGAGTGCTCTTCAAACTTTATCTTCCACCTTTCTTCATATACTTCCTGGAATACGTCTTTAAACCTGTAATAATTTCAAACTGTAAATAACCTCCAGTAACAACAAACAAAAAGAAAGGTTGACTGAATTACAAACAATTTTATCATACCAGAGGTGAAACTTCAAGACTAGAAAAAATAAAAGATAAAAAGATAGTAAAAGATGAGTTTTATTAGATATCACTCTTAAACCTAAATCTGAACCATTGGTAATAGCAAGAATCCAGAGTACAGAACTGAATATCTCAAAAGTCCTAAGAAATTTGAGAGTTCTGGTTCTCCCCTCCCAATCCTGACTCAACTCTTTAACCTCCCCGCTATTGTCTCCCTTCCATTCCTAATATGTCCACTGTCTACTAACCAACTGTTGCTACAGTTGTCAACAGAACTGTAAAAGTCTATTCAAATTTCTAACTGACTACTGATACGTGGGGTAAGAACCTAAAAAATATATATACACAAACTGTTAGGTACAAGGGAAATGAGAGTGATAAAATAGGGAGAGTTTATTATAATAGGAAATTAAATAAAACGGGAACAGGGCAGTTTTGGTTGTTAGGATGGGTTGAGCTTTAAATAGACCAACCCACTTAGGAGTAGGAGATTTTTTGGATGTTGTGAGTATTGACAGAGTTTACTCTGTGTGAAAGGAAGCATTTTCCTTTGTAACCTATTAGGGTGTATGCATTGTATAGAGAATTATCCTTTGTAAGAACTGTGAGTCATTAGACACAGTTTTGTAATAAACATTGCATTTGAGTATTTCTTGTTTCTCTGTGTTCTGTATCTGTGTTGGATCTGTGGAGTCCTAACACAAACCCAGTGATATAATATTATAATAATCACCTGCCGTCGTATTTCTTTAGAATTGTGTTTTTGGTGCTCAAGTAAAGAGGCCATTTCTTTGCAAAAGCCAGTGCCATTGATGATTCAGCAAATGCTCGAATGGACTGCAACATTCGGAAAGCCAATCTTGAAATACAACCAAATAAAAAGCAACTTCTTTAAAACATATTACTGGATACACAGTAGAAATATAAAATGAAGCAAACCTCATCAACATTATACATAGCAAGTGCTACACCGGGGCCTTTGAAATTGTAAACATCAAGCTCCGTGGTAGTATCACCATTTTCTGGGACTAAATTATATTACACAAGCTTGTAAACTACATGTACATATTCTAAATAATAACATTAAAAAAGTTTCAACTCCTTGAAATGCAAGGCTTTGAAAATTATCGTACCAAATACCAATTTGAGCTTCCCCGGTCCTCTAATTATAGCATCAGTGGCACGATACTGGTCACCAAAAGCATGCCTACCAATACATATGGGTTTTTTCCATCCTGTAAACTGAAGAATAAGTTCTAAATGGTGCCTTGCAGTATTTCAACTCTATTAAGGATCACACCAGAGTTAAGACATTACCGGGAATGATTCTTGGTATGTTGCGGCATATTATGGGTTCACGGAAAACAGTGCCTAGAAAGAAAGGAAAATATCACAAAGAAAAAGTTGAAAAAGTTTTAGAATAGAATTAGGTAATATTGTCAACAAAGAACCAAGCTTAATTAACTTGGGGTTAGAACATTTGATGCGAATTTATTTCAAATACAATACACTTTGATTGGTAGGATTCATGTCATACAGGATGCAGTTAAAATGAATTGCAAGATATTTAGACCTGTAAGTCTTAACACAACTCATGAACCTGACACTGATCTTAAAGGAGTTCCCTCTCTCGGCAATTAAAAAATGACAATGCGAACCTATAATATTGATTTTTTTGTAAATGCACCACCAGTAGCAAAAATATTTATAGTGAGTGAAATTGATATTATCTACAATATATGAATATCACCATATGTGAAGAAGTTTGTTTACATGGGGAAATTCATGACAAATTTCAGTTCTTCCGGCAAAACAAGCAACAATACTGTTACAATCAGATATAATAAATGAACTGCAAAATGATAGACACAAAAAGATGCAAGCTAAATTATATTAGCTAAAGACTATTATGTTGAAACAACGAAATAAATGGAATTATGTCCAAAAAACAAACTTATTTATCAAAATTAATGAATAATGATGTCAACATATATAATGGTACGAGAAATTTAACACTGACTTGTACATGTTACCAAACACAAGCAATCAAATATCAAAATTCTGTAAGTGCAATACTTTTCACACAAAAACCAATATTTTTCTGGGCAAACTAAGATCTTATACACATGTGCATCTAAGGTCCATTCACAAAAGAAGTAAACATGCAGGGAAAAGGCCATCCTTGCAGTAAAGTCAATAGATAACAACATTGAATTAGATGCCTTATTTAACACAATGAACTAATGACAAACCATTTAAAATATTCCTGATTGTGCCATTGGGGCTTCTCCACATAGACTTCAGTCCAAATTCTTTGACTCGGGCCTCATCTGAAAATTCGGAAGAGTTAAGATAATATCATTATTGCACAAAAATGATAAATGAATAAAGATTATGTGCTAGTATCCACTTGCAATGTCCAAAAAAAAAAGTAAAATGAATAAACCAGTACATTAAATCTAGCAAAAATGGCGACTGTGGAAAAAAGTAGTCTTTTAGTCCATGAATCATGACATAGAATAATTGATCAATTTAGAGACAAATACAACTAACCAGGAGTTATTGTTGCACATTTCACTGCAACGTTGTACCTGTATCAAAAAGCAGCTTCTATTAAGGAGTGGGAAAGGGGTTCAAATATTAGTTTATAAAATATAGTTTCAATAGAAAACAGAGAATGACAGTTAAAAAGCAGCATAAGGAAGCCAATAAAGCAGGTCAAAAAATACATCAGGTGAAAAGAAAATAATAAAGGAAGAAAGACAGTGCAACCCTATACAAGTCTGTAAGTAATGGCAGGTCCCTGAAAACAGATACCAGCCTAACACCACAAAGAGGCAAAAAATGTAATCCTACACTGATGTTAGTGTATTAAGGGTAGTGAAACCCCCAAAATATGCAACTGCTCCATTCCAATCAAATGTACCAAAGGATTGCATGAACAGAACAATGTCACTGCCACAAAATATTTGCCTCCTTCTTCATAAGTCGTAAAACAAAACCTTTAAACCTAACCAACAAAAAACTGCTGAAGGAGGAAGACAAGCACAAAGCTTATCAGGGACCCTAAACAAATTATCTGAACAAATACTTAGACTTTGAGCATCCTGATGGAAATCAAATAAGACAAACACAAAGAACTTCCCCCTGTCAACTCTTCCAGGCTCCCAGCGAGTGGTTTTTCATGTTTGAAGCATTTTTTTCTAAAACTAAGGACCATTTCAGAGTGGTTGCAAGTTTTAAAACAGGTTACCCTAAACTAAAAACTGGTTGTAGTATTTTAAAACCGTGAAACTTAGCAACTATATACCATCCCAAACAAGTCCTAAACAAGTAATGTTCGCTTTCAAATTCTGACCACATCCAGAAACTTTATATACTAGTCTAAACTCTAGCTCTCTTTACACCTCCATTTTAAGACACCTAAATCTGCCATACATCTATACTCAGCAACAATAATCAAATATAAATAGTTAAAGTGTAATGCATGCTTTATGTCACATATCTACGTTGATAAAAAGTTACTCACTTGAGAGTGGCTTCGGCACTTTCGACAGTAACTCTGTCATCAGTAGCATCACGATTCTGAAGCCCCAGATCAAAATACTTTATGTTCAAATCCAGGTAAGGAAATATAAGCTGCAGTGCAGAAAACCACTGTGTTAAAAGCAAATCCAAAAAACCAAATAATATCAGCAATACCCTGAATTTACTCACCGATCATTTTAGTCCTTACTTTTGTAATGTGGCGGGTTAAATTGACCTGTAGCCATAATTATGGCTATTAATTCAAAGAATTTTGGTTTGGCTCTAACTTAACTCTACAAAATACACTTGTAAGGTGAGGATTCTCTCTCACTTGTACACTTCATTTGGCACTATCTTTAATCAATGTGGACTTGGACGTTTCTCGATACACCATCATGCGCCCAAAACCATTGAGGCTGGTACTCAAACAATATGGCAGGCAGCCAGTTAACGGCTCTGGAAAAGGCTTTGTACCATTTTAAAAAGTGGGTTCAAATTTAATTCAACCCCGAAAAATTGGCTTGTGATGTGAGGATTGTCTCTCACTTACATACCCTTTCAGATTTCATGTTTAGTGAGACTTTAATTTGTTCCAATGCAATCCCTCACGCCCAACACTATTGGACATGGTGCATGAATAATATGACAGATGTCCCGTTTAATAGATCAGGATAGACTCCAATACCATTAGATAATTTCATTTTAAGTCTAACTTAAATCCACAAAACTGAACCGTGAGGTAAGAGTTGCCCTGACTTACATACTCTTTATCTTTAGTCAACTTGAGACTAAAGCTTTTCCTGATACTAATTAAAGGATAAAGCTACTACGCAATTCCTAAAGTTCTTTAGATGTTATTTTTGGCCAGAATCAGTGCCAGACGGATGATCTACGCTAACTTTTGATTCAAACATTGCCGAATGTCAATGTGAAACTCCAAATTCATTCGAAGAACAGTATGAAAAGCACTTAAGAAATTGCATCTGCATGCATTTTGTTCGTCCTTTATCTAAAATAAATAAACAAACACTGAAAAGTGGAGGCATGCGTACTTTATCCTTGATCATGCTCCATATAATCCTGGTCATTTCATCACCTAAGCAGAAAACAAAGCCAATGAAACCGCGACGAAACAGAAGAATCCAAAGCTACAGCTGCTTCAGTAGGAGTAAGAAAGAAGAAGTTACCGTCCATTTCGACGATCGGATTGAGAACGGGAATTCGGTGGAAGGCGACGCGTGCAGCGTAGCATCGTAGCGAGAGGCGATTGGAGAAGGAGAGGGAGTGAGAGGGAAGAAGGCGAGTGTGGAAGAGGCTCGTGGTAGTTGAAGGAACGAGGAAGTTAGGGTTTCTGAGAGAAGTTGAAGAGAGCATGGTGCTGATAGCGCTTAACCGTAGCATCCGTTTCTCAAGTTCTGGAGCTTACGGTGATTACAGTTCGGTGCACAGCTCCAACCGCTTTAACTCAACGTTTTTCCCGAGGTGCCGCTTCGTTTGGCTTTTTCTCCAGTGAGATGAATTTGGTTTCGGTGAATTTTATTTTTATTTTACTTTTTAAAAATATATAAATTAGTCCTATTTATATTTATATATATATATATATATATATATATATATATATATATATATAATATATATATATATATTTTTTTTTATAATAAATAAACTATATATATATCTATTCTTTTTTTTTT
>Ga0099824_1011153_pt1 | contig 10285 bp, 8 predicted proteins | sample SiratrowhiteBW_FD_76837 | JGI IMG/M metagenome (GOLD analysis project Ga0099824, IMG submission 76837) | Root nodule microbial communities of legume samples collected from California, USA - Siratro white BW | ecosystem: Host-associated > Plants > Roots > Nodule | place: USA: California... | reverse complement strand
AAGAAGCGATGTAGTTTTTTTTTTTTTTTTATCATTCGTTTATCTAATTATTTAAAATTTTTTTTATACTCAACATACATAAATTGTAAGTGGTGTGGTTTGGATTCTTAAATAATTTCGACAGCTTTTATAAAAAAAAATGTGCTAAGTAACAAGATTTCAATTTCTAAGTAATTAAGTTAAACTTATTTTCTTTTTCGCTTTTTGTCAAACTTATTTATGTAAATTTCAAGTAGATCGTTGTTTACTTATTGTTAAAAAACATTTAATGTTTCACCTCTTAAAAGTACAAAATGTTTTAAAAAATATTATTGTTTTTCATTCTAATATTTTATTACCTCATCCTTTGACGTTACCTATTCCTCACCAATCTTCGGAAATTTTCCAAACTGATGTATTTATTTATTTTTTTTTTAAATTCCTAAAATGCTGCATTTATTTATTTATTTTTTAAAATGGGTAAACCGTGCATAGGAGACACTATATCATTGTAAAGAAATCATGGCCCTATTTCTCTATTTAATATAAGATTAAATGAAATTGTGAAAAAAGTACACGATCTTAATTTACTAGATGAAATTAATTGTACAACTAATATTTTAATTAATGGGTTAATTAATATAGTAAGAATATTGTACCATTTTAGTGTGGTTAATATTCTCCATCCATTCCTCTTTTGTTTTGTTTGGCACGTGTGATTACTGAGAAGAAAAGTTACATGTTATGAAATTATACAACTAAAATAAATGTAAATTTAATTTGAATAGAAGAGTGGTTACTGAGAAGAAAAGTTACATGTTATGAACTTATAGTTGTTAATATAGAAATAGATTTACTTAGTAATAGATATAATTTAAAAGCTAACAATAAATTTATTTAAACAATTATATAATATTTTAAAATTTTTCATTCTAAATTTATTGCTAAATCTTAATTTTATTTTAAATTACTTTTATATTAGTAACTAAATTCAAATATTAAACTTAAACTTAATTTTGCTAAATATATTTTATTACTAAATTTTAATTTAATTTTTTTTTCAAAATCAAACTTCCTTTAATTTAGTTCAATATATAAATCTGGTACTAATGTCATTTTTTATTTTAATTTAAACAATAATCCTCTCAACCATTATTGTTTAATTTCAAATTAACTTCACATTTGTTTCAATTTAATTTCAACCATTTTTATCAATAAATAAAACCAATTTTGTAACTGTGTATTTATTTTAGTTGCACATTAGAAATACATCATACATGCAAAACAAAATAGAAGAGGAATGGGTAAAGAATATTAACCACCTTAAGATCCTACAGTATTCTCACAATATTAATTAACTCATTAATTGAAATTTTGGCTACATGATTTCATCTAGTAAACTAATATCATGTTCTGTTTTTACTGTTTCATTTAATCTTAAATTAAATTGTAAAATAGGGTCACCATTTCTTTATAATGATATGCACGATCTACCCATATTCTGAAATAAATAAAAAAATACACCATTTTAAGAATTTCAGATAAAAATTATACTAGTTTAAAAAATTTGTTCCATTTCTCTTATTGTTCGGGTCAATGTGTTGATCAAGACGTCTATTACTTTTGAATCATTTTAGAACTAGTTGTGCATTACTTTTTTTTTTTTTTCTTTTCATTTTCCTTTGTTTTTAAAATAATAATTATTACTTTATGATCTTCCACTAAGATCCATATTAAATCATGTTTTTAATCTTTGTTCAATTTATTCTTACTAAATAACTCATTTCTAATTGTTTTAAAGTTGTATTGAAATGATTTTATTTCTATTAATTATCTCTAAAACCTTCATTAAATAAAATTTAATATTGATGCATATTTTGCTGGTGAATCTGAGGAGCTCATATTTAGTTGGAACTAATCCAACCTTGCTTTCCTAATCAATTTAATTTTTTTGGACTACTTCGATTATATGACGATCAATCAGAGGATTTGACCTTTAATTTTAATTTTAATCCCACTTGTCAAATGAATGATATAGGATAACCTCAAAATAGATAAGCCTATGTTTTCTTAAAAAAAAATATTTATTAACTAAAAGAATCATACTCATAATTCTTGTGTCTCTAAATAGACCCGAGATTCATTTTGAATGTTGCGGTTAGAATCTCTGGAAACTTTTGACTGCAATAATAATAATATTTTAAAATAAAAGTTCAAAAATAAATAAGAAATAACGTTTAAAAAATAGTATTATATAGGTTTTTACGTATTTAAAAAATAGTATTATATAGGCTTTTACGCATCAGCAAATAAAAATAGAGTCAAATAGGTTTTTTTTTCTTACTTTGGTGTACTTTTTCACATTAATGTCTAAAATAGGTAAAAATAAAATTATTTACCAAAATAATAGACAAATTCTGCAAGTTAGATAGGATCTTAAATTAATGAATATGTCTATCTAGGCATAATTTTTGGTCAAATATAAGTGAATGATAGTGATTTCAATTAAAAACATTAATTAAAATTGTTTCTATTTCTGGAATTATTATTACTAATTTAATTTTTTATTAATTTTTAAGAAACATACTGTCATATAATTAAAAGATGATTGGAGAGAGAGAAACGATTTTAATTAATGTCTTTAATTGAAATTGTCAATATCTCACTTATATTTGACCAGCCTCATGTAGAAGAATTCATTAATTTGAAACCCTGACAAAACATTTTGGTAAACAAATTTTTTTTGTCTATTTTGGACACTAATGTTAAAAAATACACTAAAATGGAAAAAAAGTCCAGTGAAATATTATAGCATATTATGAATGATTTATGGTCATTATAACTTCTACTAGATTGTCAAATTCTTATTTCACCAATATTTTTATGGGAAAATTGTATTTATATCTTCTTAATCTTATATTTTTTTTTAAATCAAACTTATCTCTTCTAACTTTTAAATAAATATTCACATTTTTTTAATAGAATGAAATTTAAATTTTTTTTTATTTCATTTCACATAAGTAAAAGAAATACTTTTCTTTGTTTTAAGGTTTCAAACTCATATATTTTGTAGGAGACATTAAATAAGATAAGATGTTGCTTGATCAAGCTATTTGATTATGATTACAACAAGCTCTTTCTTGTTCTTCCACTTCTATCTAACGGGTATGAAATGCAAAAGATCATTTAGAGACATGAAAGGTAAAAGATGTCTTCATATCCAAAAGGTTGAATTATTGTGGGTAAAGATTTGATTTTGTATGATATTAAGGAGTTCAAAATTTGAAAGTCTTAGAGAAACAACTAGATAATATACAAATAGGTAGTATGAAGCTCCACGTCAATATACCCAAATATCGTAGGTATGACAATCCATTGAACTCGCTAAGTGACTGAAAAGAGAAAGATAAAGATAAAACAACTTCTAGAATCCAAAAGAAGGAAAATAGCCAATGGAGAGCAAAAAATGTTAATCAAGAAAAGGTGCGGAGTAGGAAGTCCAACAACCTAACATATGCTTGAGCACTGAAGAGGGAAACCAAGAACAAAGGTCTTGGGGATGTTTGGAGACAAGTAGAGATCGAAGTCATAGAGGAGAGAAAGGAGTGGCTCCAACAGAGTTATACTCGGGAGATTAAAATAATAATGTGATTTGTATTCAAGAGATTAAAACACATAAGATATATTACATGAATGTTATGATATATGGAAAACAATAATGTGGAATGGAAGCATATAGTGGGGAAAAATAGGCTGAGAGGTGTTCTAACAATCTGAAATATAAATATGTTTCATGTAAAGCAAAGTAAAAGCCATAAAGGTTTTGTTATTTTCAAAGAAGAGTGTAGACACAAAAAAGAGGTAGTGACTATAGTTAATGTATACTCTACCTGTAATCTTAATGAAAAGTTAATTTCGTGGGGGAATTAATCAAACATAAGAGGGAAAATGATAAGTGGTAAGTGATTTTAATGCTATAAGAAGACTAGAAGAGAGGAGAAGATTGAGTCAGAGGTAAAGGGAACAACGAGATTATAGAGTTCAATAATTTCGTATAAGAGATGGGTCTAGTAGACATATCAATGATAGAGAGGAGATATATATGGTACAATGTTAATGAGACATTGAACAGTAGAATTTATAGAATACTAGTATCGTAGTTGAGGTTTGGCCGAAAAATAAACATGTTCTAGATAGTTGTGTATATGACCATTATGTCTTGATTCTTCAGTATAATTATGGGGATTGGGGACCAAAACCATCCAGTAGTCTAGACGTATAGGCTACAAATTACGAATTTAGGAAAATTTGAAGAAGTTGTGGGAGACTTACTCGTTTACCGAGAATGAAATTGAAGCCTGAATGAAAATATGAAAAAACTTAAACATGACCTAAAAATATGCAATAAGGAGGTTTTTTAAGATTTAAACAGTTGTAATGATAGGATATTGGCAATGATAAGAGATCTTAATAAAATAGATGAAGACAAGGGTCTAGACATAGATAATGATTGGTGTGAGGAACCAACTAGAGCTAAGGAGAAGATTAAGGGTCAGTTTAAGAAAAGGCTTGGGCAAGAAGTCACTGTTAGGTTGGATAATATTGAGTTCTAAAAAATTATAGAGGCTAATAGTGAAGGGTTTATTAGGAGAATAACAGAAGTAAAGGTTAAAGAGACTGTGTGGGTGTGTGAGGAAGCGAAAGGACCAAATAACTTTAATATTAATTTTATAAAACATGGGATATAGTGAAGAACGATGTTGTGAAAGTAGTTAATAATTTTCATACATATGGATGATAACTTAAGGGAACCAATGTTTCTTTCATAAGTCTAATACCTAAAATAGAAACTCCCTAGGAGTTAAATGAGTACGGTGCAATTTCTTTTAGGTAGGAAGTGTTCACAAAATTGTTTCTAAAATTTTGTCAAAAAGATCGAAAAAAGTGTTATACAAGTTCATCGACATAAAGCAATCTACTCTTTTAGAAAACATAGGTTTGTTGGATATTATGGTGGTTGCTAATCAAGTGTTGGATGAGGTTCAGAGAAAGAAGGATGAATGCATAATTGTGAAGGTAGAGTTTGAGAAAGCATACGATTCGGTAAATTGGGGATACTTGGAATATATGATGGAAAATTAGGTTTTTGTTCTAAATGGATCAGATGTATTTAGATTAGATGAACTATGAGTTGTTTAGGTCAGCCACGATGTCTATGCTAGATAATGGTAGTCCCACCAAGAAATTCAAGCGTGAGGAAGGATTAAGACAATGAGACCCATTGGTCCTATATTTCTTTCTTATTGTAACAGAAGGGTTATCAGAAACTGTTGGGCAAGCTAAATATAAAGGCCTCTTAGAGGGAACAAAAGTGGGTCAGAATGATATAAGTGTTAGTATGCTATAAAATATAGATGATACTATGTTTGTTTGTAAAGCTAAGAACCAAAATATAATGGTCATCAAGAGAATTCTGAGGTGTTTTGAACAAGCTTCGGGTTTAAAGACTAATCTTTTTAAAAGTAGCATAGGTGGTATTGGAGTGGATTCTTTGACATTAAATATGTATTCAATTATACTAAATTATAGAACAATGATAGTATCATTTACATACCTAGGAAAATCTATATGCAAAAATCATAGGAGAAAAGTGTTTTGGAAAGGCATGATAGAAAAAATTAGAAAGATACTATTTAGGTGGAAAGGAAGGCAAATATCTCTAGCTGATAGAGTGAGTCTAATAAAATTGGTTCTATCTACAATGCCTTTTATTTTTCTTATCAATTTTTTAAAATGTCACACGATGTGAGGAAAGATGTCATTAAGATACAAAGAGATTTCCTTTGGTACGAGGGGAGAAAGATGGTCTAGGTGAAGTGGGAAACCTTATGTAAAAGTAAAGAACAAAGGGTTTAGGAATCAAGAATTTTTAATATGACTTTTTAGGCAAATGAAAATGGAGATTAGGGAATGAAGAAAGAGGTTTGTGAAGGGACATCTTAATATTGATGTATGGGTCGTGGAGTAAGGACAGTAAAAATGAATCCAAGTGGTGGAAGGATCTTAGAACAATGTGTGCGAAGGGAGTAGGGAGAAATTGGTTCAATAATAATGTATATAATAAATTTGGAAATTGAAGATGAATTATACTTTGGGATGAGGTTGGGAGATATGCCACATAGGGATAAATATACTAGAGTATTTTCTAACTCAAACTAAAAGGGGACTAAGATAGAGGAGGGCAGAAAATAGTAAGAAAACCTTTGGGAATGGAATTGACATGGATAAGGAATTGGTTTGAGTGGAAGAAACCAATGGTCTAGGAGTTTGAGATGCTGGTCCAAGGGTGTTAAATACAAAGGAACAAGAAGGATGAGTGAATTTGGAAAGGAAGAGAAAAATTAGAGTACACAGTATAGTTTGCACAAAGAAGTTAAGATATGTGTTTGTGGCAGAGGATAAGGAAGTTTATTATAAATTGTGAAAAATTAAAGCTTTACCCACAACTCAATTATGTGATTAGAGACTGTTACAAAATAAACTAATTAGAAAAGATAATCTAGTCAAGAGAGAAATATAGTTGAGTAAAACGATGTGTGTAATGTGTGAGACACATGATGAGAACATTAATCATTTATTTTCGACATATAGGGTAGCAAGTAAGATTTGGAAATTTTTGACATATAGGATAGCAAATAAGATTTGAACGATGTGTGATAAGTGGATAGAAAAACAATTTGTACATCATAACTAAACCAAGGAACATTTCTTATGCTTTTGAGTTGATAGGTTTAAATAGAATTAGAGACCTTATAACCATAATTTAGAATATATGAAATCTTAAAAATAATATCATTTTTAGAAATTTCTATTAGGATGTAAAGAAAGTTTTTGCATTAATTTAAATCAAAACATGAGCTTGAATAATAAATATATAAAAAGGTAAAGTTTAATAATCTATCTAATATTTAAATCTTATAATAATATACAAATTTTCAGAATTATCGATAAATATGTATTTGTTATTAAAATATCTAACGATTTTAATAAAAAATAAGTGATTTGAGACTCATCATATTTTTTTACTTTTTAATAAACTTTAATTCATAAATAAGTTTATTTGAAAAGACCTTACATAATATTTCTAATATTTTCTATTCAAACTTACACGTTCAAATTAAAATTGTATTAGAAATAGTGAAGAGCTTAAAACATATAATGTATGTAATTAAGAAAAGTATAATGAATTATTTAATTTTATATATTTTTATCAAAAGTACATGGTAGTTCATTTATAATAAGTAGTGATATACCTTTGAAACAATTTTTTACAGAAATTACAACGTTTAATTGTATACATATAATTGGATACTAATGTAATTTTCTTTTTTTCAATTTTTATAAATAATAATTAATTTTTTAAATTTTTTTTTTTTGGGGAAGCGTCCTTTTATTCTATATTTTAAAAATTTATCTGCAACTTTGTTAATATTATTTTTGAATTTAATCAACAAGTTAGTTATTGAATAAAACAGCAGTTGTAAGAGTGAATTTATTAATAACACAAAATAAATATTTTTTGAAACAAGTGTTTAATTATTAAAAGAGAGAGAAGGTAAGTACACTTTTTCCTAATTTAGTAATATTTCTGTCATGTGTTCCCCCTCCATGATTGGTATGTACAAATTTAAAAACTTTTAATGATGTTTCACAATTTGTCCCTCAACAGTATGTCAGTGTGGGGTTAGCCAAGAAAATGGTTGCATTGGGTTTAAACTTTTTCTCTTCCTGACCTAAAATTTTATGTGGTCATTTAGTTATCCAATTCAATTAAGTTTTAAAATAAACTTGGATCAACTCTACTTATTATATGATATATCATTTATAATATTATATATTATTAAAATGAAAAAATAAAAATAAAAATATATTATAATGATAGAGGAAAAATAAAAACGAGCTTCAAACTTTAACCTGTCGCACCTATGAATAGGCTAGTGTCGGTATCTCAAATAAAAATTTAAAATTTTGTATATTATAAAATTAATTTAAATGAAAGATACAAATTCTAAAGTAGATTAATAATTTTGTCTAAATTTATTTTAATATTATTATTAATTTTTAAATAAATTATATTTATAAAATTAACTAACAATAGTAATATCTTAACATGTTTTTATTTTTTTTCAAAGTTATTAAAAATTACAAGATAATAAATAAATATTATTAAATAAAAAATAATTAATAATAAATGAATATTAAATTATATTTCAAAAATGTATTATTATTAACATTTCTCCTGTTATAGATATATTGCATTACATTCAATTTATCTAACTAATTTGAATTAATGATTTAAATCTTCCAGTAATTTTTCCTATAAAATTGGATACAATAAAAAAAATTGTGTGTAATGATTCAAAATGTAATTAAAGTTTGCATAATTTCGTCCTATTTATGAAAATCTTTCAAAAATATCCATTTTTTAATTAAGATTTCATAATTTACCCTATTTAGTAAAATTATTGTAAAATATCCTTTCTTTAGTTAAGATTTATTTTGAAATATTTTTAATTCTTGCAATGGCAACTATGACCTTCAAAATAATAATAGTAATAAAAGTATTCACATAGAAAGAAATTTCATATAATAGAAGTCTCAGATCAATTAACATGAGTGCAGAAGGGTATATTGATAAAAAAATATGTAAGGGCATGTTAGAACCAAAACGTTTTCTTTAATTAAAAATGTAACAAGTTTATAATGAAATAATTTTCAATATAATATTTTAATATTATTATTAGATAACATTTTATTAAAAATTTAATTGTTGTTATATTATATAGCTAAGTAATAAATAAATTAAAAAGGTAAAAAAAATAAAATAAAAAAAACTAAATAATTTTTTTGTTTCAGAAAAAGAAGATAAGTCTGCAATGCAAAACTTATCCCAAGTCTCATCAAATTCATAAACTCATCAATTTCCACTTGCACATTACAAATCAACAGTGAAAGTAAAACTAAGTTCAGAATTAATTAGAAACTAACGAGTGATCATCATAAGCCTTGGGCTATAAAAGGGGTATTTTTCCTTACAAACGTAGAACTGGAAGAGTAGGTGGTGGAATGGCCTAAGATATCTTGACAAAATTAATGTAAATACGTCATGCGTCTCTGGTTTAAAAGGTCGTCCTCCCAGGTAGGGATACCCTATTTATTTAAAACTATATGATCCAGACTATGACAATGACTAGGTAGTCATATAATTATGGTTTTGTTTTTATTTAAATGTTATAAAACATATATTAAAAGTTACAAAATTTATATAAAAAAAATAAAATTAATTTTAAAATCATAACGCCTTGTGGATCCCTCATGCATTCTTTGATTGAATACGAATCTATCTTACTTCGCAGAGGATAGTACCTTAGTGTCCTTCCAAATGCATTTGAATATAACTAGTAATTGAGCCTAGTTCAGAGTGTACGATCTTGATTATTACAGTCAGGGTTAAAAAAGTTTATAAAGTTGAGAAATTCACGTGAAGTTTATAGGGTCATAATGTTCACATAAAGTCAGATCAATCCCAGATATTTAAATATATATATATATATATATATATATATATATATATCGTCTTTAAAAATAAAAATTAAAAAAAACATTTACTTAAAAAAATTATATAAATAAAAGGGTTGACATTTCCTAAATTTGTCGCAGTATACTCAAATTTAAATTGTTAATATCGACACTTGACCAAGTATAATTTAATTACGAGTTTTAAAATTATAAAGAAAAATATCATATTTCTATAAGATAAAAAAATTGTAGATCGAAACATTGATACTATCATGACATGAAACTATGGTGTCAAGTTAGTACTGTAACACCGCACAAAAGATAAAGCTAGTATCCCAACTATAAAAACATATATTAACATATTTAACAGTTATTCGTGTTTAAAGTGGTTCAGAAATACATGTATTTTTTCATTAAATGTAAATTTAAAACTTAATTACAACATGAGATGTAAGTTTATCAAAATAATTCTTATGATTAATAGAGTTGTTAAAGCAATAACGTCTTTCACATGTTTATATGAAATGTTATATTACTAGTAGCGGCAAGATATCATTGCAGTTAGAAGAAAATCGCACTTAAAAATAACGCGATGACATTTTTTAAATTAAGTACAAACATAACACCGCGATTGGAGCGAGAACTGCGATGGTAAGACACAAATATTTAAAATTGAAAATTTGTAGGGAGATACCAGCGTGTCGAGCTGATATCTGCAAAATAATTT
>Ga0099824_1011152_pt1 | contig 10287 bp, 2 predicted proteins | sample SiratrowhiteBW_FD_76837 | JGI IMG/M metagenome (GOLD analysis project Ga0099824, IMG submission 76837) | Root nodule microbial communities of legume samples collected from California, USA - Siratro white BW | ecosystem: Host-associated > Plants > Roots > Nodule | place: USA: California... | reverse complement strand
ATATTTTTTTTTATTTGTATTTTTTTTTTTTTTTTTTTTGTAAATTCTTTTTTGAATGTATTAATTTTTTTTTTTTTTTTTATTTTTTTCTATTTTTTTTTTTTTTTTTTTGTTATTTTTCCAATATATGAAATTAATAATTATGGTCTACCTTTATCTATAAAGATATTGTCGCCACGGCACTAAACATAATGGTTGAAGAGTATTTTGTCTATTTCTAACAAAGATACGTTCTTACAAACTAGAAAGAAAACTAATATGAATATAAAAAAAATAAATTAAATTTCTCACATAAATTAAATCTTCAACTTCTTTACTGGTGCTTAATTAGAAAATTAACAAAGTAAGTATTTGAATCTTTGAAAGATATTAATATTTTAATAATTGAGAAATTCTCAGCTAATGTAAACTTAAATAAAGTTATTTTTTCACTTAAATAAAGTTAGATTGAACATAATTTACACTAATACATTTTAAAATTTAAATATATTTTTTATTAAAATCTACTAAACCAACTTTAAACATAAAATATAATTATTTAAAAAAAATATGAATTAACGCAAATAAAGTTAACTCGAATTATAACCAATTATTAGGGTTTAGGATTAGAAACTTTTTTTCATAAGCTATATCAATTTCTAAGACTAAAGCTATAACATTCATCTAGTGAGAAATACCTACATTTTGATCAATGGCTAAAAGCACTCCACAATTAGACTTGTTCAATACTTTATCATTGAGGAAGAATATGTCAAACACTATTGGCTCGAAAAACAAGGTTGTGAGAGACCATAATGCTTACATTGACCAAACAATTTAGTATAGACAGCAACCAAAGGATCTTCGTTGTTGTGCTTGTTCAAGGTTTCCATATTCAACTTTGATGATGGAACAATAAGTATTTGCTTTGACTATTAAGGAGTTGGTGCTAAGGTATGCACAATCCATATTATAGAATGGAACAAGGAAGAATGAATTAGAAACATATGATTAGAGAAGAATATACATGGAGTAAATAAGATACAAAAATATCCTTTTAATTATTTTCCAATATGATTTAATAGGTTGTGTTAGAGATTGTAACTTGGTGGTGCTACAAAACATTGTATCAATTAAGTTACTACTTTTAGCAAGCTCACTGGATGAGCAGTAACTATGATAAATAGAGTTTTTATTTCAGGTAAATAACTTTAATTTACACAATTTGAATGAAGGCAAAACAAATATAATGTCATGCTTATACAATCTAAAAGTAATAATAAAAGAAATCAAAGAATGATTATCTTTATGATATTTGGAAGGACTTTTAATCTGGTGTTGGGAGTACTTAATAATGCAAATTCCTTTTATGTATCTTTTGGATATCTCTGAATATTACGGTCAGCAGGAGATTAGCGATAATTGTAACATGTGTACGGATAATATGAGAATAATTGTTCAAATTGTTGGCTACGTGGACTTTGTTGCTGACTTTTTTAACAAGGGGATCGGCTTTGTGGGAATACTTGAGATTTGCTCTTTTAGTAGCTCTTTGCTTACTGCTGTTTTCTGTTTATTTTTGTTTTGGGAGAATCTTTGCAGATAAAATTGATTGCCTAACACAGTTTATGTTGGTTTTAGCTCATCCCCGCTCGTTCAATTTATGTGTAGCTTGTTGGTTATAGGGCTTGTGTATGTATTAGTTCATATTTTGCAATCTTGGATTATGATTAGCAGTTTTACTTGTCTTAGCTATGGTATTTGTTTTGGGTGGATAGGTTATTTGAGCATATTGTTGTGAACATTGTCCAAGGTTATTTTGTTGGTAGTTGTGCTGTGGCACAGTGCTCGTTTCTGGTAGCAAATGCTGAATTTTTTTTTATAGTAGTAACTTTATTACCCCTATTTTATACATTGTTTATTATTGATAAAAAAAAAAAACATTAGTTGAACCTGTACTATATAGGGCGGAATGGCTAATCCATCCAATTCATAATTGTTTTTCACTACTCGACTGACTGACAAGTATTTGGTTATGACAGTAACATCCGCGTTGCGTAAGCCGACCGAATACTGACCAAATTGAAACTAAGGCAAATTGGTCAATAATATTAATCATTCTTAACAACGTAGCATTGACAAGACAAACACATGACAATTATCAACATAGACACCCTAAGCAAAGTACAAAAGATACTTTTAGCAATTTGGGTCCTTAGCCCAAATGTCCAAGGACCCATCCAGAACTCTATAAATAGAAAAATGATTTTAAGACATAAGTTACTGCTATTCTAATCCTATTCATCCTATATTACTCAGATAATCAATGACGACTTAAGCATTGGAATATCTGCAGGAACTCCCTCTTGAGATCGAGAACACTTTAAAAAATAACAAAGATCAATAGCACAAGATCGAAAGCGATAAAAGCTAGACAAAGACTCTACAATCGTTAATTAGTACTAACCGGTTGTAAGAAGAGAACCTAATTCAAACATGTATTTGAAAGTTCAAATTTTAATAAAATAAGCTTCATCCAATTTCTTAAACTAATATGTCTTACTTAAACTAATATGTATTTAATAGTAAATTATGAAGTACTATTCCAAATATCAACACAAGATAAAAATAACTTTAGTCAAAATTAAAACATAAACGTACTTCTCATAATGCTTATTAGATTTGCATCATTCTTAAAAAAATGTTAATTAAGGGAAAACATAATATGGAACAATTACAATTGGAATAACCAAAACCATGATGCACAATAATGATGTCACTAAATATTCAACCTCTTCTATTCAATGGTTGAATCTTTAAGGTGAGATCTAATATGAAAAAAAAATTGGAATTAGGATGAGTAATGTAAAAGTATTTATATAAATTGGTACCAACTTAACTTGTAATAAATTTTAATACATTACTCAAACGTAATGATTTGAAATCTCACACTGGTTAAACATCTTAAATATTAACGATGTTGAAGTATAATCTTTAAAAAAATTTCACACAAATCATGTATGATGTTATAGTCTATAAAAACATTCGTGTTCTCTGAAAAATCTTTGAGTTTGAAAACCCTTTTTCAATAGAGAAGGAAGAAATAAGATAAAAGGAGAAAAAATTAGAACATAAGGAAGAAATAAGATAAAAAAGAAAAAATTAGAACATTTTTCAGTCTCACTTGAAACATGTATTTTTTTTTTTTTTCATGGAACAGGAGGTAGTTTCTGACTACAATTAGTTACTACAAATCTCAAAATATTTCTTTTCATACTGATATATTCTTCATTAGCCCATAAAAACCATTTGACAATAGAAAAATATATCCATCAAAAGACTCAAAACATTTACTCCTCTTTACTTTGTTAAATAAAGTATCCAAAGTTTAGTATTATCAATAGCAACATTTTTCTATATATGAAGTTATTGTGTGTCAATAGATGAATTATTCATATCTTTCTTAAATAGAATAATTTTTTTTGTTAAACCTCAAAACAAATACAATCCTTCGTTCTTCTTTGTTAAACTTATAATCCAACCTCAAAATATTTTAGAAGTTTTGAGAAGATAAAGTTATCATGATTGTTATGTTAAAAATTCAATTTAGTGTTCTAAACTTATGTATCATTTTATAATTTGGTTTCTCTAATGTTGAAATTTATAAGAAAACGATAAAACATCTGTAAAAGTTTGTTTTTAAACATTTACCAATATTTGACTGTAATGGTTGGCATATAATTGGTAGACAAGTTGAAATAACTTAATTACAACTTTCCAACAGAACCAAATATGCAATTAAGTCAAACTACTATGATCCAATACATGTACATATCACATCATACAGTATTACATTAGTAAAATTTATTAAATCAATCATGAAATATTAATTAACGGAAGATCAAAATAGTATAATAATAATAATAATAATAATAATAATAATAATAATAATAATAAAATACAAAAGATATCTTATTTATACAATTGAATTTTAAAAAAATAAAAAATTAAAACTTGCACAACTATATTACTTGAAGACCAAAGTTAGAATTAAGTCAAGTTAATAATATCAATTTTCTAATTATAATATTATTCATTTGAAAACTGTTAATTTTAGATACCTTGTAATAAAGATTGTACTAATAATATCATTTTCACAATATTATTTCAATACATTTTTTATTCTTGAGTATTTTGCTTCATACTTATTTTAAATTTTTTAGATTATAAATTATATCTTTTGCCTTATTGATGGACAATTGTGTAGCTAGAAAAACACCATTTTTAATTAAATATAGAGATCAAAATAAAAAAATTTAAACATGAACTAAAATGAAAAACTATTAAAAATTGTTGGATTTGAGGAAAATAACTGTTTTCAATTTTCTTACTTTTAATTATAATAATACTATTTTTTTTATTTTGTCTTGAAATGTTTATACAAGAATTAATGAAAATAACTTTTAAATTATTTTTACTGTGTTTCAATGCAAATATTTACAAGTAGAAAAATGAAAGAAAATATAAAATGATAATTTTGAAATTATAAATATTTGTTTCTTAGAATAAATCATATATATTGGTAAATACATGCCACAATATGTAATTTAAATAAGTTTTATTAGTAGACAAGTTTTAATTTTAGATAATACGAAAGGTAGTTGAAAAATAAGATTTAACTAGGTGAACAGGCATGTCCTTACAAAAAGAAAATAGATCTTTGCAAGAATTAAAACTGAAGAAGGGCACATGGAACCGCAACTACTGATCTTTTTCTTTCATTAGAATGTTACAGAAGCAAGATATTGACAATGATGGAGAAGTCTAGTAACTGTTCTTCAAGAGATCAGATTTTATTCAAATAACTTTGTCAAACAGAACTTTGGCAATGTGGAAGTTGATGGTCCTCGAATCACAGAAAGCTGTATAATAATAACTCTTGACCACAGTGAGGAAAGTATTCTTGATATTGGAATCAATGCCAGGAGATTTTTCGTACACCAATTGCACCAGTTCTTGCATCTTTGACTCAACTTCCGGGGAGATCATGCTCTCAAATTCCTAAAGGATTTTGTTAGAAAAAAAAAATAGTTACTAAAAATCCTGAATTTTAATTTTTGGATACATAAGCATATAGAATATTATTTTAGAAAACAGACTACAATGGACACCTAACCTGAATATCGTGCAATAGTGCACTACTGCACTAAACGACAAAGTCTGTCTTGTGTTTGGTGCTATTGTTGGGTGCAATACTAAATGGTGTATGCATTCTGATTACAGGTCTCAATTATGATTATTTTGAGAAAACCAAATAGCTTGCAGTGCAGTGCCCAAATGGCCACTGGGGTGATCTTTTTTTTTAATATATTTTTCTTTTTGCTATTGTAAACCCTTTTCCTTAAAGCTGCTGAGTTCACTTTCCTAGTAACAATAATCCAAACTATGCAGCTTTTTAGGTACACTAGAAGATCATATGAAATAATAGTAGCATGCTCTTTTATGCTGAAGGGAAAGTGGAGAAGCTAAAAAAATGCATTAAGGGAAAGGAGCCAAAAGATGAAGGTTTGGAAAGTAGGTAGCATTTGTCGTAGGATATGAAATAATGGTTGCTCTGTCACTGACCTTGTCCTTTTGATGAGAATGGAGTGTATGACAGAGTGTGTTAGTGAGTTGAAGGAGAGTCTCATATTGAGGATCGAACATTTGATTCTCTGAAATCCAATGCCCGCCACACAGGTTTATTATCTGCGCCAAAAGCTCTCCTTGTCCTTCACATTTGTCTCCTTCCTTATGCCAACTTGAAAGCCACTTTTCCCACTATAATAACATTACAAAAAAGAAAAATCAAAATGGTTAAGACATTGGAACCAGTACTATGATTTGGTGGTTGTAATGGTCAACTGATGTTTGATTCTCCATTTTTGTTTCGAATTCCATTTTTCAACTCAGGATTCCCTTTCATTTGCTGAGAAATCATTATATTTGTGAGAAATGTCAAAGGTGACGGAGCCTCAACTGAATTCTGGTGCAGTGCAGATTAACTGTTTACTTTTTACTTTTCAAAACCTGACAATTTTTACAGTGCTAACATCAAAATTTTTTAATCACTCTGTCATATAGGATTGGGAACTGCCATGCTGGGTCCACTAAAAAAGTTTACACCCCTACTTTCTTTCTCTATAGAGAGCACATGAAATTTCATTCTCTACATAAAAATAAGAAAGGTATGTTTTTATTTTATTTAGCATTTACTATCACATAACTAGATAAAATATTAAGTTCATATATTTTGAAGAGCTCGACGTGTAAATTCATTTATCAAGAAAAACCAAGTTTGACTGAAATATAAGAAACAAAAAACACGTTTTTGGAACTGAAATCTAAGAAGGTCGGCACTGAGTGGGTAACCTATATAGTCTTACTTTTCTTAAATTGTATTAAAATAATCAATGCATTTGTTTAACCGAATATTAGTAGATCAAAAAGAAAAATTTATGATCATTTATATATATAGTAAGAAATAGTAGACTCACGCTGCGATGCATATCATATCCAATTTCATGGCCATGAGAAACAATTATATCCCAGGATATTTGATCAATGGTGGCAACCAAAATTTCAACTAGCCCATTTCCTGTTCTGTTCCTGTTCAACCTCCTGCGCATCCAAACACATAAAATGATTATGTTTAACTACTCAATAATAAGTATGAATTTGGAGCATGAACTTAGCTATTGAATTTTCTTATAGTTATACTGAAATAGATAGTTTAGATGAGTGTTGAAGTACTGACATTCTCACCTTCATTTTCTTACTAGACCATACCTCATTCTTACCCTCTTTAACTTGAAGTACTGACAGGTATTTGTATAAACATGGTATTGGTATTTGGATTATATATGTATATAAATAATGCAAGAGAGAAAATGGTATAGGTATTTACATCTCTAAATGTCCATGAGCAAAAAGGAACCAACAGCAACTATTGTATAACCAAAAGAAGTTTGAGACTTTAAGTAACATTTGACATGTTTCAATATTTACACCAACTAGGACGAGATAACTTACCAGCCAATGGAGTAGTCTGGCCTGCTAATACAGTCACTGAATTTTTTCATGAAAGTTTCCCTCGTTTCTGCATCACTAACATAGGATGTTATGGTCTCAAGTAAGATTGCTGTTTTGGCCCAAGCAAGCCTCACATGAGACTTTTCAGGTTCAAATATGCTGGCCGCTGCTAGAAAATATGCCAGCAGAAGACTTTTTCTGTTCATTCCAAATTCTACCAGCCTAGATTCTGAGTACCACCTGATACAAATATCATCAAAATATAACAATAAATTACATTTCTGGAAGAATGAAGAAATTTATTGAAGCATTATAGTGGAATGGTTTTAGTTGCTCTTACTTCTGAATTTTCCCCCACTCCATTAGATGCAGTGCCTGACAATTGTTGTAATCCAATTTAGCAAGTTCCAAGTAGTTGTTGTTGTTCACATAGGGCATCCTGTATCGAAAAAGTAGTTAGGAAAGATTTTAGCTAAGCACTTTAATTAAACACTCATATAATAAATCCTAATTACGTAAAATATTATGATATAATTTTGAACAAAAAAAAACCCTAATTTGCAGGTTTTAATTAAATACACATTTAATAAAATATAATTGTTCAATTTAGTTCATAAACACTTATTAGAAATTTTAAATTTTCTTTGACAAAGTGTTACATAAGTATTTACATAAACAAATTTAAAATTTATAATATCTATAACCTTACACAAGTTATAGTCTAATATAAAATAGCAAGGAACAAAATATAGTTAGCATGTGAAAAGGATGAAAATTAATGAATCTTAGGTCTTTTTCTAGGTGTTCTTATAATTTATTTATGTGATTACAGTATGTGAGATGTGAGATTGCGCATAGTTAATAATTAATAATAATAATAATAAGTATTGTTCTACACACAAAAATTAATAAATAAATAAAGTATATTAAAATTAAAAATAATTTATTTATAATTTTTGTCCATCATTAATATTATTAGAGATATAAATAAAAAATAATTATTTTTCTATATTATGAAAGTTAAAACAATATATGTTTTAATTTTGTATACTATACTTATTATAATATTATAGGACAACGGAAATAAAATTAAAATTTTATGTGAAGTATTAGAAAATACTAATGAATTATTGTTTTTACTATACATTTGTGATATTTAAAATGAAGTGATTCCAGATTCAAAGTGCATAGGCAAAAACCTTGTTTGTGAATGCATTTGAGGTTTTTTATATTATATCTATTTGTCTCAATATAAATAAATTGATGATCCAACAACCAACAACATTATAAAAGGGTGTGTCGCTATCACGGTTTTATGTTAATTTGACAAGTGATAAATGACAAACAGTTTTATAAGATTACTTTTTATAACCAAAATTATCTTGGAAATGATATAAAATTGTTCTGTCCTCAACTTTCCTTCACAAGAACAACAATAATTATATTTATTAAACAACACTAATATAATTTCCTTTGTCCACATGCCAAAATGTGAAGGTTGAAGTGATAAAAAAATGCTGGTCAAAAAAATGTTTTTTTACTAAAACATTATTTTCACAAATCTCAATAAAAAGAATATTTTAATTTCTTATATCTCAATAAAATTATAAACTTGTATTCTAATCCTGGATTATTACTTTGAAAAAGTTTATATAAATTTTAAGGTAGTTGATGTAAAAGACAACAAACTTATAATGTATGATTATGTAATTAGATGATAATGTAAAATTATATTATATCTTTATTATAATCAAAACATTCATTATTGTGACAAAAAAAACTTATGAGAAATATAACATCTTTTTTAAACATCTTAATTATTGGGGTTATTTTATGCACAATTAGTCAATGTAATCTTTTATACACTAACAGCAAAAAAACAAACAAAAGGATTATACTTTTATTAGTTATTATAAAATTCAACAAACACGTCAATCATGACTTTTATATTAAATTTGATTACAAACTATCATGAATGATAAAATTTGTTTTATTTACTTCTATGTGTATTGTATATTAGGATGAAAATGTATAATTGTTAATAAAAGGAGAATTGAAGAAAAAAAAAAGAAAGAAATATTGTTTGGAGACAATAGAATGAAGAGTGGGAAGTGTACCTATAAAGGGTCTTGCCTATCCATACGTCACTCTCACCTCCATATTGATCAATGTAAAATCTTGTCTCCATTCTGGGCAAACTTGCATACCATGGCACGTCCAGTGCATATGCCACCTAAACAATTCACAATCTTAACTTTATTGCTACTAACAACACAAACTTCATTAGCTCAATCTATCATTTATTTTACCTCTTCTGGTAAGTTTTTCATTATGATCCATTTATCTAGTAGCTCATTTGCTTCTCTCTTCTCAGTCAAAAATCTTGCAGCAAACTTTTTTGCATCTTCTAGAATCTTCTCTCCGGGGAACATTACTTGAGTCGCCCTTAGCAGATTGAACATTCCTGTCACAGCTTGCGTGGATTGTCCGCTAAAGCAGAAAAATTCACCTTTCCTCTCAAAGTGCTTAAACACATCTGTCAGACATCAAAATCACTTCTATCAGTGCTTACATCTTTTAATAGAATAGTTTTTCTATGTAAAATATTTTTTTCATATTCTGAATATTGTGCTTATCCATTTTACTTACCTGCAGAAACTTGATGGCCATATAGTCTCAGTAATCTGAACCCCATTGCAGTATCATCAATGTCTTGAACATCCGAATTTCTTGCCCAACAGATACCCTTTTCGGTCCAATACCTGAAATTTCAGACATAGATTAGAATTGTTTTTGCATGGCAGACCTCTGTTTCATGGTGGGTTAATTACTTTCTGAAGTGTTCTATAAAATAATAATCTGAGGGTGGTGAGCATTATTACGGTACCTCGAAACGTAGTTCATACAGTCTTTGAACTCTTGCTGAAAATACCGAGATAATCCTAGGCGTTCCAGTTTATCAACCACCCAAATATGTTCAAACAAATCCACTGGATACACATTTGGAACTGGTAAAGGAACAAACCATCATAAACCAAATTATTAAAGAAATGTGGGAATGAAGATTAAACTGCAACTCACATTGATATAAGCAATCTTAAAAGCAAATTATAAAGAAACAATCATATTATATAAAATACATCGAGGTTCTAAATTATGATCACAAGACAAACTTGTCACGTTTCGTGATACTAGAGAAAATTGTAGATAAATGCAATGCAATGCGGTCATAATTGT
>Ga0099824_1011151_pt1 | contig 10287 bp, 4 predicted proteins | sample SiratrowhiteBW_FD_76837 | JGI IMG/M metagenome (GOLD analysis project Ga0099824, IMG submission 76837) | Root nodule microbial communities of legume samples collected from California, USA - Siratro white BW | ecosystem: Host-associated > Plants > Roots > Nodule | place: USA: California... | reverse complement strand
TATATATATATATATACATATATATATATATACATATATATATGTATATATACATATATACATATATATATATAATACCCTAATTTTTTTCATACTCAACCTACTTATGTTCTTACATATGTTACCTTAAAGTTTTGGGTCTAATTATTGCAGTCATTCTCATGTCTTGATCATAGTTATGTTACTGAAATGTCAGAGAGACTGAACTTTTGTCTTGGTATTTCAAATTAGTCACACTAAACCAATCATGAGGTGTTATCTTGATCTTGTATTTGTTTACCTTACTATGCGAATCTCCATTGTCAATTACGGTTAAATTTATATAAAATTAAATTTGTTTGAAACAAACTTATCCAACCCTTAGAAAGTTAGGTGTTAATAGAACTAAAATCTTGATGAAGCAAAAGTATTGAAGTGTATCACCTTCATGTGAACAATATTCCTTGATGAAAAATCACTTGCATATTTCACGATCAATTTTGCTTTGCTAAACTACCCGATTTTGGTTTACAATATGCTACAAACTCAATGCTTTCTAAAGGAGGATTATCATCAACTTGTGTGTCTTTTTACCTTTCATATCCTGCACATCTCTTTATATTTTAACTTTTGTTGTTGACACCATTACTTATCACCTAAAAATATTCATAATTCAAATTTACATATTAAATTACAACCGAAGTCACAAGGTAAGACAACACAAGTTAATACAAAACATAACATATCCCAATTTTTAAATAGAAATTTGAAGTTTGCATAATATAATTACAAAAAAAAAAAAAAACATACTTATCTATCCTTCTACTATTCCAAATTAATTACTAAATTGGACATAAAAAAAAAATAGGTCAAAACACAAGAAGGGATGGTTTAATTGTATTTTAAAACCATTTGGAAATTTTCACAATGTATCGTCTAATATCAAGCAATTAACTATTGTTTCACTTGATAGACAGTTTATCGAAAAAATTTTCTCAAAAGATTGTGTCTGATGGAGAACATTAAACACAACTCCAAGTTTGACAGATGAATTGACTAAAAATACTTTTCAAAACTTGTTTTAAAAAACCTTTAATTCTAATATTAGTTACAATTAAATAATATGTAATGTGATAAGAAAAGGGGGTAAGAAGGATTTATATTGTGTTTTTTATGGAAGGATATTTAACTAGCAGAAGAATAATTGTTTAAACTCTCCAAGTCTCAAAATAAAATTATAATTTTCTTCTTCCAAGGAATGTTCCTTGAGAAGAATTGGAAAAAGATTACTCCCATGTCAAACAACTTTAAAATAAAAAGAAGAATGAATAATACTAGTTCAATTGTCCTTCAATTTCAAGATAAGTGTACAAGGAGGAAAATGGTCTTATTTATAAATGCATAAGTCCTTTCCTCTTCATAAAACAAGGAATGTGGTACCAAAAACAAAGCAACAAAGGGTTGAAACATGGGGCAAAACTGGTACCCTAACATAGACTACCCAAATTAGCTTATCTTAAGCTTATTTCATGTGGTGTGAGACTCCTAGCTTCCTCTCTTGTGTTGACTAGGGTTTGACAAGGGTTATAGGGTTATTTGGTCCAACATGGCCTAATTAGGGCCCAATCAAGACCCACCTATTTCTCTACAAAATATACAAAGTTACAAAGGAAACTATACCTATAAAATATCTACAAGATTAAGAAGAAGGAAAAGAATTCCTAAAATCTACACTCCAAAGTAGGTGACTCTTCTTCTTTGAGGCCTCTTCTTCATCAATCCCCCTAGCCATGGACCTTGTCAAGTGTTTGATATGATGTCTCTCAAATAGTTCTCCATAAGCTTTTATACCAGTTCTTTTGTTAACTAAGATTACGTCTAATTCTCAATAGCTTGAATTTCACTAGACAAACTACTATTAAAAGATATAAATGAGTATTATTTGGACCTCAGACACTCCTAAATAAAATTGAGTATTATTTGTACCACAACCAATCCTAACTAAGATTGAGTATAATTTGAAATCTAGTCACTCCTAGTTGAGACTGGGTATTATTTGAAACGTTACACTCTTGGCCAAGACCGAGTGGCTACTCTTGACTAAGACGAAATATTATTTAGAACTCATCCATACCTAGCTAAAATCGAGTATTCTTTGGAGTACAGTTACTCTTTCTTAAGACCGAGTATTATTTGGAATGTAAGCACTCCTACTTAAGACCAAGTATTCTTTGAAACACAACCAATTTTTAGCTAGGACCGAGTAATATTTGGAATGTAGCCACTTCTGGTTAGGAAAAATCATTCTTTCGAATGCAACTGTTCTTCGCTAAAACTAATTATTATTTGAAAAGTAGTCACTCCTAGCTAAGACTAGAAGGTTTACAAAGAATGTGATAAAAAAAACTCAAAGATTCGTTTACTGGCAAGAGTGTAACTGATATTTATTGATTTTAACCACTTTCATATTGCATAATGATAAGAATAATGATAATTTTTGGACCATTTTTTCTGTATTTGGGCTAATTGGGCTTTAATTGAAAGTTTGATTCAATTTAATGAAATTTTCGGAAATTTTTCAAACTTGAGCATGTTTTGTATTTTGTTCATAACTTTTGCTACATATCTCAGATTAACTTGATCTTTATGTAATTTTGCAGATAACTCAAAGATCTACAAACGTTATAAGAGGGTCCAAGACCAAATTCGGACTGAAAATGGACAAAATCAGCCTTGAAGTTGGCGTACGGAATCTGGACAGCACTTTGAGCGAAAATAATTAATTGAGGACAACTTAGTCATTTTACCCCAATTAAGCTGGGATCAAAACTATGTGTTTTTTTATTAAATTAAGGCAACATAAAAGTGGGACTGGTCCACCTTAGGGTCTGCAAAAGGATGAATGTTGTAATTTTCGAAACAGTGGATAGATTGTAGGACGGCAGCCACATTACACGGTTCTTTTTGGTTAATACAAATCGTTTAATTGTTTTTTTTTTTTTCGTTTCATTCCTCTTCTTCATGATACATTTTACTTTCTTCGTGTTCCTTCCGCTATAGATTGGGATGCCAACCATGATGATGAGTGGCTAACCCTTTGTTCAATTCGGTCCCCGAAGGTTCTCCCATTTTCATTAATCCTTAGGTTCGTGTTTTGTATTTCTTTCCGCAATTACTCGTTCATTTTGTTGTTTTAATTTGATTGTTAGATTTAATATTTGGATTGACTATGTGATTAAATAAATACAATCCGATTAGAATGTGTTGTGGAGTTCCCGAATCGGAATCAAGTCGCAACGATGATGTTGCTTCCCGATTTGAATATTTTGTCACCCCCCGTGCTATTGTTTTATATTCTGGCTTAGAGAATATTTGAGTGGTCCTTGGAAAAATGACCTAGGTTAATTATATTGAAAAATCTAGCCTCCTAGTTTAATTTGGGGCGTGCTCAGCAGCATGCATCAGTAACGTCTTATGATGTATACAAAGGTTATCACTCTACTAGATTTCTAACAAACACAAATAGTGTTATCGTGAATATCTAAGCACTTAGAGCTTTGATCAACAAAACAAATAGTGTTTTTGCACTTCTAATCACTTGCTCTATATCTTTTCAACTGGAAAGATTTCTCTAAATACTGAGTTGAGAAAAGAGTCATTGCATATCTTCTTTTGCCAGTTGATATCTTTAGATATGTCTTCTTCTTTTTGTCTCTATCCATGTTTAGATGGAGACATGTATTAAATGCACTTATAAAAACATCAAATGCTTATCTTACCTTCAAGTAATGTCCTGTAAGTTGGCACAACTGCTAGACCTAGGTCAGAGACTATACGCAACAAATGGTCCTTCCAAGGTTGAAAAAAGGTGTGTTAAGATGCTTGTTAGCGTGGAACAACTTTAAGTGTTTCTCGCTAATATCTTAGATGTTTATGTGAGCATTTAAGATCTTCTTGTGAGACTAAGACATCCTCTACAAACATTGATAAGCATATACAATATTTGAGAAGAATGTTAGCTTAATATTTGTGTCTGTATAGTTTGATTAAGGCTTTCGCCTATCAGATGAAGCAAAGATAAAACTGTACTATATCATTTGGCATACCAAGCACTTGCATCTTACATAATTTGATGCATAAAAGAAAGCTTGGGTTGATAGACAGAGCATTATCATGATTTGAACTTTGTTGTTTAAGCACTTAATCAAAACAACAAGAGGTTTGTTGAACTTTATTCTAACAATTTCCCTTTTTTTTTATGGTGCTTAACACTATAAATTTTAAAATGTGTATTTTTCAAAAACAACATCATCATATCAACTTTTCTCATAACATTTTCATGAAACCCATTAAAAATATATAATATAAATATTATTGTATGAGTTTGATGGGATTTCAAACTTTTTATCAAAATCACATAATATAGTAAATTATATTAAGGAGATATAATTTTTACATAACGTGAAAGCAAACAAAGGTAAACAACATCTTCATCTTCACCTTTTTGTGTTGCTCCCTCTCAAATAGTTATCATCATTTGAGCTTCTACATGAGCACTAGTTCTTCCCCTTAGCTTGATGGCTACCACTTTCATTTTCAGTTTTAGCCATATCTTTCTCCTTAAACTATGAAACTCTTTCTTCCAATCATGGCCTTAGGGTTTCTCTTCAACTTGTGAACATAAAAGTAATAGGAATGTTTGGAGATAGGATTGGTCCTCATACCCAACAACCATGGTGCCCTATCATGCCACTTCCCAACTACTTTCAATGCTTTAACAAGTTATGGAAGAATAGAGAATGAATGAATAAACAATATATAAAATTAGAAGATAAATGATGGAAGTAAATAAAGAATGAATGAATAAAAGAATAACGCCTAAACTAGCAAGTGTCCAAAATCATGCAAGTAGTAAAATGGAAAGTCCAAGTATTGTTTCCCAAGGGATTTACATGTGTTTAGTTAATGTTAATTCTAACTAATTTGGACTAAAAACTTAAAAGTATGGGTCATACAAATGAAAATGGTTATGATAATTTCTAAATTTAATTCAAAGTTACCAACTTAAACTTAAATTACTGATCAAGGTAAAGATTCACTAGGGTTGAATTTCATGAACTCGACTCAATGTAGTTCCTTTTTCCAATATCTCTAACTTAAATTCAACATTCACAACACAAGCTCACTAGTCCTAATTCCTTGGAGACAAATTCTAAATCTTAATGGGAAAATACTAATCCATTTTTTCTTATTACACAAGATTTGCATGAAGGATAAAGTATTTCGAATGACCAAGAGATTTAAAATTATGTCTACAATCAGATATCTAAGTTGTTCAATCTTGGAACCAAGTTCTAAAAGCATTTTTCAATTCTTAGATATAACAAAAGAGGACTAGATCACCACAATGCAACATGAAGCAACAAGAAAGAACATAAGAGCCTCGTATAGATTTCTATTACAAAGAAAATACTACATAAAGATGAAATTCATTGTATTCAACCTTAATAGAAGGGGGAGTTAGCTACTATACATGGAGAGCATAAAAATGGCTAGAGTTCCTCCTCTAAAGCAGCTCTTCTTTAGTCTTCCCTTTCTTTATTTCCCAAAAAGCCCCCTTTTTCTTTTGATTTCGTCATTTCAACTACCCAAAAAATGTGTCTTCTTATTGGGCAAGCATAACTACTTGTTGGGTAACAGATAACTTTCTAAACAATGTTTACTTTCTTTTACTCGTTGGGCGAATGTACTTCTCCCTGGTCAAGGGTGATGGCTTTTTAGTTGGGTGAATTTTCCTCTCACTGGGCAAGCACACATCCTTTCTTGTTGGGCATGAAGATCTTGAAATGGTAAGATAAGTTATTATCACACTTATCATCTGGGAACATAGACCTTTTATCCTTTGATTGTTCCTAGTATCCACTTTTAAGTGTGAATCTTTGTCTGTTGCCTTTTTGGTTCATTGTACTTATAACAAGAACATAAATTCTTTTGTTACCAATTTTCTTGGGTCATTTCTTATTAATTTTGGATGATTTCCTTTTATGTTTACATCTAACACTTTCATGTCTAGATTTACATGATGAGGACAAACATTCTCGACATGCATATGAGTATGCATTCTACCTCTTCAGTCATATCCAAGACCAAACTTATCTGATGTACATCTTTCATTTCAAGAAAGAAGGTTTAGAGCTTTTGAGATTTACACAAATTTTACAAAATCATGCTTACTTTATGGAATTTTTCCCTCCATGTTTTTAATTTTAAGACATCAAATGTTAGATTATGTTTAAGACATGACATCTTCTAATTAGATCCAGCTAGATGCAACTAGAGTTTTTCATTTGCAGAAAACAAAACTTTGAACTTTGGTTTCAAATTTAAATACTCCTCAAAGATCTTGTTGAATCTATTTAGAAGATCTTCATATAACAAATCATCTCCATCACGCGATGAATATGATGAGTTTGATATAGCGTGAAAAGAAGAAAAGTTACGATTACATTTTCCCTCATTTTCTATGTCTGCCATGAGACACATTTATTCTTTATACTTTTCTTCTTCAACTCTGGGCAACTTGTCATTGTGCACCCTGATCATATACATTTATTGCAAAAAATCTTATGATGATGGTCCTTCCTCTTGTTGGTAGATCACACATTGCCCTGATCTTTTTGTTTAAACATCTACTTAAACTTTCTTAACAATCTGGGATATTTCCACACCAGTTGAGCAATTGGACTGAACTTCAAAAGCATAGTCTTCTTTCTTTAAAGTTTTATGAGCTTCATTTCCCTTTTTTCTGAGGATAGTCTACTTTCTTATTAACTTTGCATGAACACCTTGATTAGTCAATGTTGAAGATTCCTTCTACTCACGATCTTGGAGATGCAGTTTATGCACTCTCAAGACTCTTATAAGCTCATCCCACTCGAGCTTCTTTAGATTTGGGCCTCTATGACGGTGGTTGTTTTAGGATCCTGAACATTTAGCATGTTGTCCAACATCTTTAGGTTGATTTAAGTCTCAGAGAAGCTATGTTCCAGAACTTCTACCCATTTAGAAGTACCTCCATTCTTCCAAACATGTTGTCCATAGTCTCACCATCCATCATGGTGAAAGACTCCTAATGGCACATGAAGGTGACAACTTTCCTTAGTTGAACATACCTATTCCCTTCATGCCTGCATTATGGAGTCCCAAATCTCCTTTGTTGACTTTAACCTGCAAATCCTTTTTATATTCCATTTTAGTGTACCTTGCCTGTTAGTTAGTCTAACCAACACAAACCTATCGTCTAGCTACAAACTTTCAGATAATACTTCTGAAAATATGCCAAAAGTTTTTAAAACACAATTCAACCCTCTCTTTTTTGTTGTTCATGATTTTCACAACTTCTCAAATTTGATATTGTCTTTACTTTTCGTCCCTCCTGATTTTGAGGTTCCACCAAAAGTTATGGATTAAGAAACACTTGGATTGTATGAGTCCATCCATGGCGGTGAAGGCACAATGTCATTGAAAGTTCCAATGAAAGTGTTTTCTATAAGTGTATCATCCACAACATAATCCAATTTTAAACCGAATTTTTCATTAGTGAAGCCTTGACGAACTTGATTTCTTGTCCTAACTATACATCCAATGACACGATCTATATCCCATAATTCTTCTAACATATCATAATGGTTAATTTGGTGTGTCTTTGTGAAAAATAGGAAAAATAAAAGAATGGAGGGTTGAATTATGTTTTAATTAATTTTGAAATCTTTTCAAAACTATCATCTGACAATGATTATTTAGATGATGTTTTTATGTAAGCCAAGTGATTTGCCAAAAGCTTTTCCATCTGATGGAGTATGGTAGATGAAAATTTATAGATTAATTGATTCTCTTGACTAAATCATTCCTGAACGCGTATTCTCATAGTATCTCTCCTTCCTAAGTTAGTACGTATTATAATAAAATAAAATGTAAACTATATGAGGGAAGAAAATAAATACACAATGTAATATTATATTGTTTCGTCTGTCGCAATAGACTATATCTAGGTTTTGATCAACATAATGAGTTTTACTAACCAAACTAATGTTGCACAACTACAATATGGTATTCTTTGGGGCTCGTAGCCACTTGTGGCTAACCCCTTGAGTATTCTTGCATAAGTCACTCATGGAGTATTATTTCACAAGCAATTCCTACAATAACCAAGTATTCCTTCACAAGTCATTCCTACCTTAACCTATAATTTTTTGAATAGCTCCATCTTTGCCTAATAACTGATTATTCTTTGCCAAACAGTCACTACTGACTAAGATACATAAATTGTATGAGTGGTGATCAACAATTCACACGGTAGTGCACTAGAAAGGATTATCGTCTGTCGATGAATATGATATTTATGTACTATCTTCTAGTTAGCTAATAGAACACAAATATTATTTTTCTATGAAATGTTCGATAGGCATTTTAACAATTTTAGCAAAATAAAACATTATCTCTTGCTTTCTTCTTCTTCTTGAATCATTTTATATAGGCTCTAAAGAAAGTAGTCGTTGTGAAAACCTTTCTGGCCATTAATTAGCCTCACTAATTTTTTAACGTCATTCTTTCGTCTGATGAGATGGATATTGAAGGATGCATTAAATGCAATCTATGCAACAATAAATGTGTTCTTTACATGACATCTCAATAGCTAGATGTACTTATCTCTTCTTAGGCAGTATGTCTTACCTTGCATTTGTCTAAAGTGTAAATATGATTCCAGAACTTGTTGAAGAAAATTGTCTTTATATCTCTATCTAAGAGATCTTCTTATGTGATTGTCCTTTGCTAACGGATCTCTTTAGTAGATAGAAGTAGTAAACATTCCTTGCAACATGGAATAAGAATTTATATGTTTTTTTTGTGTAAACTGAGGATGGCTTAATTCTATGTGTTTGTCGGTTGAGAATGTACATGCTTTTTAGATATAAAATAAAATTTCATAATGTTATGTCGTCTGTCTCATAAAACACTTGCACCTTTGCGTGATTTGTTGTTGAACTTAACTATCATCTTACAAATGAAGCATGATCATGTTTGTACTCAGTTATTTTTTACACTTTATTAAAATCATACGAAAATGGACTTTTACTCTAAGAATCTCCCCCTTTCTGATGGTGCTTAAAATAATAAAGTTAGACATGCTCTTTTTGAAAACATTTTCAAAAGATCAAACCTGATAAAACATTTTTTGCAACAAAACTCATATATGTATAGAGCATTTAGTGCAACGATTTTCATGGGTTGCCAAACTGTTGAATCATAAACTAAATTTTCATTAGGTCGATCATATCAAATAGATACAAGCTTAGTCATTTGTGTACAAGGAATTTCAAATATGATTACAATAGGGACAAAGTTTATAAACATAAAGGTTTATTGTTTGCATTATAGTTTTAGGTAGTAGAAACGTCGTCATTGTCTTTCATTTGACAGTTTATCTAATGGTTTGATCATGAGCATGAAGTACTTGTTGAAGTATGGCACTAGTTATGTCAAAAGTAGCTTTAAGACCTGTTGTCATTAGACAGATCAAAAGCTGGGCTTGTTGGCTTACCACAAAAGATCATTGAACAGGTTGCCAAGACCATAGTAAAGGCATACTAAGCCTTAGAGGTGTAAAAGTATAACCTTTGCATTTTGCTTAGTTGATAATTTTAATTTTTAACATAATTTTTAGTCAATTTGTGTAACGAAATCAACTTTTCTTAATCTCAAAACTTGCTGAATTCCCTAGTTTCATTTCTTTTTATAAATAAGTGGTTACATGAGTTCTATAATCAAGTTATATCACTAATCTCCATTAATTTTGTTTAACAAATAAACAGGAGGAATTTGGATCAAGAAAATCAAAACTGCAATCCATGAAGGAGTAAATATAAGAGAATTCGAATGATGACACTTGCGCCCAACACTAGAAAATTGTTACGCTAGGTGCTAAGGTCTAACACTCTTCGTTTGGGAGAGTCTTGGAAAAGAAAAATCTAGACTTGAAGTGGCACTAGGGTTTTGAACGCTTTACTTTTCTCCACTTTGTGTATCTGTCTTTCTCCATTGTTCATCCTTTTTTTTTGGGCTTTTCATGACAATGAAGAACTAAATCCATTTTGTTGGGGTTAGATGTAACCAACTGAACTCTCATGTAACTGATATTGGTTTTAATTATATATATATATATATATATATATAGACACACACACACACACACACACACACACACACACACACACACACATATATATATATATATATATATATATATAT
>Ga0099824_1011149_pt1 | contig 10289 bp, 6 predicted proteins | sample SiratrowhiteBW_FD_76837 | JGI IMG/M metagenome (GOLD analysis project Ga0099824, IMG submission 76837) | Root nodule microbial communities of legume samples collected from California, USA - Siratro white BW | ecosystem: Host-associated > Plants > Roots > Nodule | place: USA: California... | reverse complement strand
TAAAAAAAAAAAAAAAAATAATAAAAAAAATAAATTTGGGGAATAAAAAAAAAAAACATAAAAGCAATGGTACAAACAATAAAAGAAAGGGGCAAGGTTATCGTGGTACTAATATAAATACTAGGGGTGTAAATAAGAGACCTAAAATAGGTACATATTGAGCCAAGGCCCAATGTCATGTGCCTCCATTCATTGTTCTGAACCCTAATTGCTTCAATATTCACCTCATTCACCCTAAATCAAATTAGGGTTATTTAGGTAATGAAGAAGTGACCAAGGGTGGCGGTGGCAGTGAAGCTGCCAGCGGTTTAGGTGGCTTTTACCGACGAGGAAGATGAAGGGACATTGGGAGTGGAACACGCGGAATAGCCTGCCATGTCGGTTAGAAGCCCCATAACAAACATGGAGGGAACCCTAATTTTACCCAATTTTTTCCAATGTTATCAGAGTGACCATGACGCGGTTGGACTACCAAAACCAACGTCATGGTCAAAAACACCACGTCGGTTTAAAGCTCCCAACCGACGTGGTGACTCACCCACCATTTGAAAAGTTTAAAATTTTGAATTTTTATTTTTTACTGATATATCCATGACAGTTTTTTTGTTGAACCGACATTGTGTACACATCACAACGTCGGTTTTTGTCAAACCGACGTTATGGATGCTCATTTATTTACAGAAAAACCACCATATTTTTGACAACATCATTTTCACATTTAACCGTATTCATACTAGAAACGTTAAATCTCATTTTTCTACTAGTGGTAAAAGTGTAAAAACAGTCATTGTTTGACTTTTAACGACGATAAAAGTGAAAAAAAAAATTATAGTTATTTAACTTTTAACAATGGTTAGAGTCACAATTATCATTATTTCTTAGGTTTTGTTTTCTTATGAATTGAAAACAAATTCTCCTACTTTGTTACTATTAAATCCACTTAAGACTATCATTTACCATAAAACGTTTGTAAATGACAGCAGTCTAAGCCGTGGTCAATGTACATAACAACAGTTATAAAAAAGTCGGCTCCAAAACAGTTATTTAAAGTTCTTTTTAAGCCTTGTTAAAAACCCTTTCTACACAAGTATTTGGATCACCAATTTTTCAAGACTAATAAAAAAAAAGAAACTATTCCTTTTAATTTTGGTCCTGTGCCATTTATTAAGACTTCATTGAAGTCAACGAAGTACCGTCATATTTTACGAAATAATGAATGAATTTAAAAATGGTTAATATGTATAATATGGACATTTAATAGAGCATATATGAACTGGTTTGTTTATTGATGACCCTCCTCCGATAGTCAAAAAATAATTACCTAAAATTTCGACAATTTTTTTTCTTAGAAAAACGTTGTAGATGAAACCTAAAAAGATAAAGAATTTTGATATTTTGACGTACCGCAAAATATAAAATAGAACCATTTAATATTGAAATAAAGTATTATTTTATTATTATATAATATTTTATTAAAAAATAGTGTAAAATAAAAATAATTCATAAAAGGTAGTGTCATACAAGAATTTTTCAAAAAGAAATCAAACATACATCCTCTGTTCTTTGAAATGTAAACAGTGCATCATTAAACGTGCAGAGAGGAGTAGTGAAACCAAACGAATACTGAGCACACTGATCACACTGATCACACTATAGAAACAGGATTAATATACGTAAGGAGCAGACTACTCCATAACAAAGGATCGATGAAACCAAGAACAATTTCTTAACTGTAAATTTAGAAAACAGAGTAAAATAAAAAACTACTGGTGGATTGAATAATGTGTCTGGACGGCAGTGAGAGCAAGCCCTGTGCCAGCAGCAAGCACCGCTATTAGTCCCCAGCCAGTAGGGATATAGTCACGTCTCAACGCCCGATACGACCCTCTGCATATGTACCAAATCCAAGTCACAAAGCATCTCAAAATATGCCACATGATTTTACTCCTTTCTACCTCACGACCTATGATGATTTTACAGGTTGCGGTGGGATTATCCACAGCTGCGTATGTGTTCAGTTTCTGAACCACCTCATCAAACCAGGCATCTGTGTCAATCTCAGAATCAGGAATCCCCACTGTGAGACTACGAAATAAATTCATCAAATCTTCGTTGCTCATTGTTTTCTTTTTGCCCTCCTCACTCTCCACTTCACGCGCAAATATCACCTTTCTATCCCGAAGCAGTTTAACGTCGTGGACGCAACAAATCAAACTTTGAATGAACCAAGCATAAGAAATGAATTGACAGCTAATTCTTGCTTCTCTCCTCCCGCGTTGTTTCTCTAGTGTAGTTCTGTTAAGCTCCCAAGCAATGAAGTTTCTCCACTTTGCTTTCGTGGTTTCAGTAACATGTAGCGGCGGGATTTCTAGTTTCCCTTTACTGAATCTTACCTTCAAGTCAAACCTGCTCTTGGCTGCTATATTTGAATCCTCCGTCTGTGCGTTAATCTTACCTGCAATTGTAACCCCAACTGCTTCGAGCCTGGTAGCAAAGCGTTGTAGTTTCACTTTTGTATGACCGCCACTCTCATCTTCTCTACTGTCTATGTTAATCTCCGAAGCATTGGTCGTTGTATCTTTTACCTTTTCCTTATCTATGAAAGATTCAACGAGTTCCAGTAAATGAAAAGCTTTTAACTGTTCGCAACTAGAACCAAGAGTGCCGTAATCGTAGCCCAAGATAGAAAGCGCATGTTCATGTATCAATCTTGTACAGGTTTCGTCTTTAAAGATGTCGGGAAAAAGTTTTTGAGACAACATACGGAGAACTAAGAAGGGGATTTGGTTTTCGAGCATGGTCAAATCCGACAGCACCTTCTCCCTTTGTATGACTCCGTGTCCAGGACTACGAACATTTAAGCTGCACTCGATTTTGTCGTTTAGAACGGATCCACTGATGAGAAGCTCTAGTAGAAAACACCCATCCAACACCATAATTTTGGAGAGGTCGTCGCATCCGAACTTAATTTCATCAACGTTGTAGCTTGCGCGAACTATTTCATCCAAATCCAACATAGCTTCGCAGCACTTTCTCAAAACTTGCATCGGATATTCGGATCGGTGAAGCAAATGCAGCATGCAGCGCCACTTGATCTCTTCCATGTATAGTAGGTCTGTTCTCTTGCCCTTGTGTAGAGGGCCTATGGAGACCACATGTGGCATGTAAGCTTCCGCTTTGGAGTTTCGAAGATGGTGTGGAACAAGGGAAATGCTACATGCTTCCACGTTTTCGTTATCTATACAACCCAGCATCGTTTCCATAAAATCACACCATTTGTATAAACTTTTCGTCTCTGCATCCTTACTACCCTGGCCATTTGCAGCATCGTCCGTGCTTCTCTGGTTACCCTGGTTATTTGCAGCTTCCTTTTTGTCAAGCATTTTGTCCAAAATGCTAAGTTTCGCAAATATATGCTTTATTTTTGTTTCTTGTTACCAATTTGAATGTAAGCATATGCATAAGGAACTATAATTCGAAAAGTTGTTCAGAAATGAAGTTGAATAACGAATATTTATAATGAAGCTCGAGTCTAAGTCGTGAAAAAAAAATATTTGAAAAAGAGAGTTCGAAAATAAGTAAATTTACTGAAGAACCAATTGCAAAATTTGTTTGATGCTACGATCAGTAGTTCAATGTACTCTATCAAGAATATATTCAATGGAGGGGTTCAACATTCTCATTTTATAAATAACTCTTTATTCAGTGTTATTAAAACATGAAGATATGATGTGTAAATTAAAATGAAATATGAAAACTTTAATATGATTAAAAAATAGCTAATAAAATACATGAATTATCCATTGCGTTTGAAAAAAGTTAATGAAATTTAAATCTACTAATGAAAAGAACTTAAAACGTAAAAGGTTCGATAAAGTTATTTTTCTTATGGTCCATGAAAATTATATCAATAATAAAATATCGATGAAACATAATATAAAAAAATAGTTATTAAAAAAATGCTAAAAAAATTAAAATTACATATGAACAAAATCAATCCGTATATAATTTACTAATCTCACATACACTACCAGAACTCATCTTACTATTGAATCAAATTAACTTATCACAATATAATTATTAGTATTCTTGTTGTAACTGTTACTATTATTATTATTTTTACAATTAATAATTGTAATATCTTAGAAAATGGTTGTGGAATAAAAAACTAACTTAGAAATTAATTTTAGAGATAGATAAGATAAAATCTATTTTTTTTTAACAGAAGAGTTGTTTAAGTAAATAAAGATAGTTATTTACTTTTTATTTTTATAACAACTATCAACTCTCTCTCTAAAAAGATATTATCTCTAAGAAAATATTTTATCTCTCTAAAAAGATATTTTGTTTATAAAAGCTACCAAATCTTTCTCTATTTCTTTAAGAAGATATACAGTTTCATTCTTATGAAAACCACCATCTCTCAAATAATTTCTCTTTAAAGTTTTCTACCTTCTCTCTAGATTTGTGATCTCATAGGTTATTAGATTGACAATTAGAGGACATCCCTAGATTCCTGACGTTGAGTAGATAAAGAGTGTTCGATCAGATTCTTGAACAGAGTTAGATTACCGTGATTTTAGGGTTTTTTGAGTGTTTCTACTCTATAGAGGTAAGGGAAGCTAGTTTGGTTATTTTTCATAAACATTGTAATTATTTCTTTATTAATGAATTGGATGAAGATTACCAGTTGGTGAAGAGTCGAAGGAGGTTCATATGGTCCTGTCCGAGATTTGAAATATAAGCCCGATCGGAATAGGACATATGGATTAACCTTGTGCATATGGGATTCGAGGTTTGAAATATGAACCCGATCGGAATAGACTGTTCTAAGGTTTGAAATATAAGCCCAATCGGAACAGTTGGGTGGTATATGATAGATGCACACCTCTGAGTCTAACTCAATGCACGAGTGTCTTCTTAAAGTAGAGAGTCTAGTGTCTTTGTTTGTGAGTCAGTGTATGTATGATGTGAGATGAATGATAAAGATTGAATTGTTGTTTTGTTGAAATAGAAATTCAATTTATGAAAATATATATTTTTTGAAAACTCTCTAGCTTACTCTTCTTTTTGTGTATTTTTGTTTTGTTTTTAAAACTGCGATGATCGTGTATATTACATGTGAGCAGATCATTTGACAGGTGGTGTGAGTCCCCAATAAAACCGATGGAGAAGCTTTATTTTATTTTGTTTTATTTGTAATTTTTACGAAGATATTTTTATTAAATCTTTTGTGGAGAAGTATATTTTTAAATACATTACGAATGTATGAATTTTTATATTAAGGTTTATTATATAATTCCTATCCAATAAAGTTCCTATTATATGAAAAATATGGGATGTTACAATAATGCTATTAATATTAATAATATTAATAACAATAATAATATTGAGAATATTTTTAATAATAACATTGAGAATATTATTAATAATAACATTGATAATATTATTAATGATATCAACGTTAACAATAATAATAGTAATAATATTAACATTAATATTATTAATAATAATAATATCCAAAATATTAATAATAATTTTATAATATTAATAAAATAATTAATAATATTTCTAATATTAATAATAATAATAATATTCTACTAATAACATTATTATTAATAATAACATTTTTATTAAAAATATTAATAATATAAAAAATATTAATAATATTATTAATAATACTAATAATGGTAATAATACTAAGAATAATACAATAATAACAATATTAACAGTAATAATAATATAAAAATATCAATAATATTAATAATTTTATTATATTAATAATGATAATAGTATTTGTAATAATAATAATAATAATAATAGCATTTATAATAATAATAAGAAGAATAATAATAATTAATATTTTTAATATTATTAATAATTTGATAACAATAATATTGTTATATTAATAATAATAATAGTTTAGTAGAAATATTAATAATAATATGAATAAAATTAATAATAATATTATTAAAGGTAATAATGATATTATTATTAGTAAAAATATTTATATTATTATAATAATAATATTAATAATAATGATAATAATAATATTATTAATATTAATAATAATAATAATATTAAAATAATAATCTATTAACAATATTAATGATAATAATTAATAATAATAATCTAAATATTTGTATTATATACGAATTTACATATGGATTAAACTCGTATGTAATATCTGGATAGAAATACGTATGTAAATATCTGTATGTAATGTTAGCTTTACATACAAATGAAAATCCATATATAATGCTGATTTTTATATGGATTATGTTATATACGGATTAAATCCGTATGTAATACCCTAGCTGCAAATTCGTATGTAAAATTTTACATACGAATTTGAATCCCTAGGTAATTCTATATGTAATGCTAATTTTACATACGGAAGCAAATCTATATGTAAAATGTCATATATAATGTGAATTTTTTACATACAAATTTTCATCGATATGTAATTTTAGTAAGTAATTTAGAAATTTTTTTGTAGTGAAATTGGTTGATTAAAAGTGTCGATAAAAATATGTTATTGGTAATGATTTAAGAAAAAGATGTCCATTGAACTATTCTTCATCGATGATAAAAGCTATAAGAAAACCGGAAGGAAATTTATAAATTAGAGAAACATTTGTTTTGAAGATGTAAAAATAGACTGAGTTCATTTTGAAGATGTAAAAATAGAACAAACGGAAACTACTTTAACAGGTCATTTATAAATAAACCTTTGTAATAGAAAATACAAATGTTTAAAACATTAGCGAATAACTTCGAGAAACTATAAATGACAAACAACAAATTGGGAGTAATGCTTTTCTTTAGCACTTTCTACGTTTTACTTTGCATATTTTTATTAACTTGTTTGTAATTTTATTTCAAGAATATTTAGCGCCTAATTTATTGTTCAAATATAAGAAAAGTTGTGATTGCCTATTAAAAATGCTTAAGTAAGTTTCTTGTAGCTAACAATTACCTATATATGTATGTACATAACTTTCATATGGATGGATCCTTAGGTAAGTATCTATAAATTATGTATGAATTCTATTCTTATATCCATAGGTAATTATGTGCAAACTAGATCCATAGGTAATTATATACAAATTGGATCATAAGCTCTCTTAAACTTTAAGGTCTCTTAATTCCTAAACATAATTCACTACAAGAAAAATGGGGATCACATACAGTTGAAATCCGTATGTAATTTGAATTTATATACGGATTACATACGGCCAAAATCCGTACATAAAACCTTCGTAGCTAATTGTTATATACAAATTTCAGAATCTGTACGTAATCACATACGGATTTTTCCGTATGTAATTATACAGACAGGTTTAGGTACCAATTTTATTTATATGACTTACTAATATCTGGTAAGACATAATGAAAATGTCCAATCCAGAAAGTTCATAGATAGTATATGCAGTTCATAAACTATAAACTGTTGAAGCAGTTGTAAAATACGAGAAGTTGTCATAATCTAGAACAATCAAAATTAAAATTCAAGCATAGTCTACATCATAGTAAAGAAATTCATACATAGTTAATAAAGATTAAAATGACAACAAAAGTATCCTAAGCCGTGTCTCATTCTCATATAAGCTAATACTTATTATAGCTAGTGATCTCGTGGTTCTTCACTTTGCTGGTTGGTTTGCTGGTAGTCATGTTGCTACTGTTCGATTTGTTGGTGATGATCTTCTTGCCAAATATTTTAGGCAGATGCAGCTACTAGAGGGGGTAGGTAATGGAGGACTGCACCAATAAATGCTTGGAATCGGGAATTGATCTGATGAATTTGCTCCTCACTAGTGGACAAGCGGTTCTCACTAGTGGACAAACAGACCTCACTAGTTGCAAGTCGCTGTCTCAAATGATCAATCTCTTCAGATTTAACTTGCTTACTGGAGCATCCTTGTGTCAGCTGCATGAAACTTTAAATAGATTCATCATGACGTTCAACTTGCCCAATTCCATATACTCAGCCTTTATATCTTCCACCGGCAGCCTCTAACCAACATGTATTTCTTAGTCTTTCCTCCTCAGCAGGGTCTAGGGAATTGTGTTTTGAGACTTCCGATGTAGAAGTAGACTCAGAGAATGCTTGAGAAAATCTTCTCTCAAAATCTTCCTATAAAGACAAAGTAGTTTGTCAGATAAGTAGTAAAAAATTTTAGTTACATGTAATGAAGGAAACTCACATGAGTAAGCCTAGATTGATCATCGATGAACTATCTAGTGTTGTATCTTCTATGTGTTTGTTCGAAGACTTCATCTACATGCACTGATCGACCCAATACATCTGTCTGAAAAGAAAAGGATCAGATTGTAAATAATTAGAAGGAATTCTAAAGATTATAATTAAATAACAACAAGAAGTCATACCATACGTATGACATTGATCCTATTTGAGTCAAGATATGCATTAATTCTTTGTAATTTTGTAAAACTCTTGAATAATTGTACTGGTTTTAGGCTATAAGTGTTAGCTTTGCGTGTTTGCTGAATTGAGTGGGGACTGCGGGGTGTAGTCTATCAATTTAATGGGTTTCTTGATTCTTACAGGGAGTAGGAATTGTTAGATTGATTGTAAGTGAACAACTGATTGATTTAGTGGAACTTTCTTTGCTTGAGGGGCAAAGAAGATTGGACGTAGCGAGGAAGGATGAACCAGTATAAAATTGATCGTGTCTCCTTTTCTTGACCCTTCTCTCATAATCTTGATCTGTTCTTGCGCTGCCCACTGTAATTAATTGATAATTGAATTGGTTCTTGATAATTTGCTTCATAATTGAATTAATTGTTATATACACATTTGTTTAGTTCTTTACAGATTTGAATTTGGGTTTAACTTTGCTTTAACTAGGGTCTGTAGCTTCTATGCAACAAGAAAGAGAATTTTGTTTTTTGGTGTTTTAGCAATTTCAAAATTGAGTATTAATTTGAATACAGTCTGTTGTATTTGAATCTGATATCAAATTTCAATTGTATAATTGGTCTGCTTATATTAGTTTCTGCGTAATCTGTAAATCTAAAAAAATTACAGTAATTGAATTTTCATATCTGATTTTATCTTGATGGTTATTCAATATCATTTTGTTGTGTGGCAGTTTAATTCTTCTCTAATTTTGTTATTCAATATTAGTATCTCAATATTGGATGTGATTTTATTGAAGTGATTTTGAATCCTTGGTACTGGTTACCTTTAAAGTAAGCCACTGCAGAACTATTGTGTTTGATATAATTGCATCAGACTTGGTACTCTTGGTTGGTATTGATATAGTCTCTCTTGGTAACATAAATCTTGCAAATTGTATTTGTGTTCTTCCTTGTATTGCCACTAGCTTGTAACTTGGTATGATCTATCCTTAGTGAAACATTATTCTGAAAATTGTGTGAATTTGGTTTGCATAAAGCGCTGCTGTGTGGACTGTTATTTTTGTGTATGCAGTATTAAATTTTCTCTCTGTCAGAAAAAGAAATTGATTCATTCGTGCCTGAAATCGATTTATTTCTTCACTGCACCTTATATCTTTAATCTTTGAGATTCATTAAAGGTTTTATAGTTGCAAAAACTGTTTTCAGTGTTTTAAATTGCAAAAATCTTTTAAAGTTCAATTAACCCCCCCTCTTGAATTCAGCCGAATACATTTTCAGTATTGATAAATACAAATTTTATCATTAATTTCATTTGTGTTATACTTTTATTATATCATATTATTAATATTTAAACATAATGTTTTTTTATACATTATAAATATAAATGAAGTTATATACACAAATTAAAATAAAATATTATAATATGTAGATAAAAAATTCTTAAATTAACTTAAATATGTTAAGAAATGTAAAAAAAAAAAAATTACTTTACATTGATTCTATTAGTAATTAGCTAGTATGACTTATTTCATAAAACAAATATTTAACATAACAAATTAATTAACTAAAATAATACATGTTAACTATATCACATAATAACCAACATTTTACCGTAATCAAACATATTTAAATAATCATATGTAATACACATAATGTATAACATACATACCTATCATTTAATTTATATTTTAGAGATATATTACTCTCTTGTAATTTATGTTTCATTTATTTCCAGCAGTATAATTATTGAAAATATATTTGGCTGAGTTCAAGAAGGAGGGGTGAATTGAACTTTAAAAGATTTTTCCAATTTAAAACACTGAAAACAGTTTAGTGAATAGAAAACCTTTTCTGAATCTCAATGATAAAAGATTTAAGGTGCAGTGGTGAAATAAATCGAT
>Ga0099824_1011146_pt1 | contig 10293 bp, 4 predicted proteins | sample SiratrowhiteBW_FD_76837 | JGI IMG/M metagenome (GOLD analysis project Ga0099824, IMG submission 76837) | Root nodule microbial communities of legume samples collected from California, USA - Siratro white BW | ecosystem: Host-associated > Plants > Roots > Nodule | place: USA: California... | reverse complement strand
TAATAAAAAATATATATATATATATATATATATATATATATATATATATATATATATATATATGTATATGTATGTATATATAATCTAGATGACTTTGATTATATAGGATTAATTCCTTATTTCTATAATTGTAACATATTTGAAATCTATTGGTTTGTCAACCTTCACTGAAATAGAACTGAAAGCCGAATAAGGCTATTTTGAGTTTATATTACTTTTTTGTTTTTGATCTCAAGTACAAAATTGCTTCAACCCTTATTTTGAATTTTTCTCATAGGGATTCCTTAGCATTTTCCTCATCTTTGTTGAACTGATTGAACTTGCAGGCAAGCAAAGGATGCAATAAAGATACTTAAGAAGCGATTGAGCAGTAAAAATCCCAAAATACAACTTCTGGCTCTTGTTGTCAGTATTTTTCCAAAATACGACTTCATTTTTTGTCAATACTTTAATTCTTCAAAGTTATTAAGTATTTCAGTCACTTTGATATGACGAATTATGTTATATTCTATTTTACTAAATTTTTGCAACTGGAACAAATTATGTAAAAGTCCTCAGACGTGTCATTCTGTCTGCATGAAAGATATTATAATTAAATTGCTTCCAAATGGTGATAACGTTAAAAACTATGATTACCTGACGTGGATATTTTGTATTCAAATATTTTATGTAGGCACTGGAAACCCTTAGTAAAAATTGTGGTGACAGTGTATTTCAACAGATCATTGAGCGGGATATCTTACATGACATGGTTAAAATAGTGAAGAAGAAGGTATTTTTGGACTCTTGATACTGAAGATTTATTGTTATTTTTAAGAGAAAAGTTTTAGGGTCAGGGTCACAGTCCCATCCTAGAGTCACGGTAAGGCCCAAGCTCAATGAGTGCTTGCAAGGGTTACTTACGTATAATGTACCCAGAACAGATTTCAATGAGTTTTTAAACACTGATCAACTTACTTACAGCTTGACTTGGATGTGCCAAGTGCCAACTACTCTTTACATATTTCTTTTATAAGTTACTATAATTTCTGGAACTGTATGTTTGAAAGGGAAAATTTTCTCCTCAAGTGTTGCATTCTTTTGATATTGAACAGCCTGACTTAAGTGTGAGGGAAAAGATATTGACTTTGATTGATACGTGGCAAGAAGCTTTTGGTGGACCAAATGGAAGGTATCCCCAATACCATGCAGCATATAATGAATTAAAGGTGATTGCTCTTGTAAATTTAGACATTTCTTGTGTCTTTCTATATTTTTCAAGTGGCATACTATTTTAAACTGATACATATTGACATTTTTATTTTTCTATTGATGTACATTCATATTGTGCTGAATGACAAGGTTTCATTTGGACTGTTGTCAATTTTTTATACCTGTCTGGAACGTGCTTTTGAGAGTTGTATCATTCGTTCAACAACTTTTTCTGTATCTCTCCCTCACATGTGTCAGTTGATTTTTCACATGTCATCAGTGTTTCCTCATGCCTTTCCCAGAATACTTTTACTAAGTTGTTGTAATGTTGAATTTTCATCTAAAACATTGATATTTTATTTCTGCATTTTTCTTCTTTAATAACTGGCAGTCTGCTGGTGTTGAATTTCCCCCACGAGAAGAGAATAGTGTTCCTTTCTTCACTCCTCCTCAAACCCAGACAGTTTCTCATATTGCTACTGAAGAATATGATGCTGCTGCTATTCAGGCTTCTATGCAGTCTGAAGCATCTGGCCTTAGGTACTCTTTAACTGCATCTTTTTCTCACTGTTGTAACCCTTTGTTTGTTTTGCGTGGCTCATAATTTTAGTCATTGCACATTGTATGAGATTAACAAAGTTTATATCTCCACCTTATAAACCAATATTATATAAAGGTTTTAGAATATCTAGAAAATGACTCAGAATATTGTATCTTAGAATTAGAAAATTGAATACTCTAGCACACTTTAGAGTTTCACTTTGATTTGTTTCCATATTTTCTTATATTTCATGATTTCTTTTAATATTTAATTAGGATTAGTTTACTGTACTATAAATTGTGGTTAGTTCTTTGTATTTCGTATCACATCATAACATAGGAAATTGTTACCAAAAACAGAATATTTTTCAATGTCATTTTATCATCTTTCGCTCCTGCTGTTTAGGTCATGGTTTTAAAATTAATCAGAAAAAAACGAAATTTCTCATAAATCTGAACAAACCTACTTTTGGATTATTTTTGTCTAATAATGAAATTTTCATTGCCTCCACACTTCTGAAATTCTTCCATTGTCAACTTCTGCGCATTTCTCACAAGGGATCTAGGAGGAAATTGTTTTATTTTATTTTATAATAAGCATAGAGTAGCATCTAACTGCATGGAGATTCACCGTCTTAAGTTGTACTGGTTTTTATTCCCTGAACTTTCTTCTTATCAGTTTGCCAGAGATTCAGAATGCTCAAGGACTAGCAGATGTATTGAGTGAAATGCTTAATGCCTTGGATCCTAAAAGTCCTGAGGTGGTGTAACATTTTACGTTGTTGTCCTTTGTCTGCTATCTGACTAGCTACATTATCTCTATTCAGTTACCATTGTTTATGAAAAATATATTTTTAAATTTTGAAGTTGTTATTTAGGGTTTTGGAAAATCTAACATATAAGCTTCCTGGTAGTTGATAAGTTAGCTATTAGCCTATACGCTCCTAAGTTATAAGTTCAGATCTGAGAAGCTAGCTTATTGAATTAAAAGTATTTTGTCAAACTAGCTGGTAAATGTAAAATGATACAAAGAAGAATATAAATACATTATTTAAATTATATAAATGAAATTTATGGTTCCTAAAAAAAGTATAATTATTTAATTGTAATTTTAGATTTTTTTTAAATAGTTAATTCTTAATAAAAATTTTACTACTGCTATTCATTTTTGAAATAATTTGTGTTGTATATGTTTTTTTCTTCGGACAAGTCATTTTATTTAAATGACTTGATCTAATGAATATTCATCAAATTTAATTTTTGTTTATCTTCAAATTTTTTATTATATTTCTCAGTTTAACTTATTGTCTAGCACAAGGTAGTCATAGCAAGTAATGAATATTAATTGCTTTCTTAAAATTCTGGACAAAAATGCAGGCTGTGAAACAGGATGTGATTGTTGACCTTGTTGACCAGTGTCGTTCTTACCAAAAGCGTGTCGTGCTTCTTGTGAATGAGACTGTGTAAGAATATTGTTTGAGATTATCGATTCCATTTTTGTTAGTGTAATTAACAAGAATGACTGTAATGTTTAATTCTTTTTAGGGATGAGCAACTTTTATGTCAGGGGTTGACACTGAATGACAGTCTTCAACGAGTGCTTAATCAACATGACAACATTGTAAAAGCAACTCCTGTTACAGGCACAAGAGCAGTAGAAACATCAATTCTGCCACCTGTAAATGTAAATAATGAAGAGGACGACGAGTCAGACGATGAATTTGCCCAACTAGCCCATAGGTGATATTGTTGAACTCGTTGGAAGTTATTTTGGCGTAGTGGATTATGTCTCTTGTATGAGAGCATGTTGGTTACATGTGTAAAGCATGATTCATTTTATAGTTGATACACTGGTTTATACATATTTCTTCCGTCTTCATTTTCTATTTCTTATCAATTTAGTATGTAATTAAGTTTATATTACATTGAGTGCAGGTCATCACGAGATACTAGACGGAAACAAGCCAATGATAAGGTAGAACCAGTGAGAGTAAACCGAATTCTTCCCCCACCACCTGCACCAAAGAAACCAATATTCTCTGAAGCTGGTATGATTGATTATCTCAGTGGTGATATGTACAAAATAGAAGAATCCCATGAACTCTCTGAACCAAGTTCATATGTCGAACCCCTTCATTATAGTTCCAATAATCCTGCTTCAATCACTAGAACATTGTCTTCATCTCCGCCTTGTTCCCCAAGTACTTCATCACCAAGTTTAAGCAAGCAGGCTGTGTCTGATAAAACATCTGTCATCAATAAATCCTCAGAAATCCTTACTCCAAATCCTCAGGAAACACAATCTCATGGCTTCCTTCCACAACCCCCTTCAATGTTTTATCCGAGACAACAGTTTTCTGAGCAACAAGGTGTGTCTCATCCAAGTTTTGGGTCCAGTTCCTCAAATGACAACTTGTCGGCACAAACCCAGAATCTATCTCTGAATTCGTCTACTCCAACCAAACAAGATAATCCAGAAGAGGTCCTTTTTAAAGATCTACTTCACTTTGCAAAATCCAAAACCTCATCGCCTTCTAAACCTAGCAGTAGGCAATTTTGAGAGTTTTTGTTTGTATTTGCATTAGTTCAACTAATGAATGCTATGAATCAGGTTAATGACCCATTTTAGCGGTCTTCAGTAATTTTTGAGTATGATTTTCCCGTTCATGTATCGGGTTTAATCAGTACATTGATGCATATATTCATGAATATTGCTCGTATTGATTTTTACCTCATGTTTTCAATAAGGTTAGATTCATGAGATTTATTGAATTTTTCTTTTGATTACGCAATGGTAACTAGTCTGGAAAAGCTAAGCACCGTATTTGAGCATGGTCTATGAATAATTGAGTGATGGGGTCGAAATAGTAAGTTACATTATTCTGCAGTTAGGGTATTCCATGTGTTAGGGATGGTTTAAAATTTCTCACTACATGGGTTTAAAATGAAATCAAATTGTTTTTAACTTATAGAGGTTAAATAGATTTCAAATTTGATTTCATGCAGACTAACAATATAAATGTCTCTTGTAATTGACTTAAAACTAATTCTACAAGACCAAAGATAACGGTAGCAATTTTAAAATCTTCGAGAACTATTAGTTGAAAGGTCAATCAAATACAACATACAGATTTTCCCGTAAGTACAACTTAATTCAAAATAGACTAATTACGAAGAAAAGTTTTACTAACTATATTTTAGCCACAATATCAGGTCTTCTGACCAACTTAAATACAATCGAAATTGATATCATATAAGCTACATTTGTTTATAATTTTCTCAATATCAACGAACACTACGAAGTTGTGAATGGACTACAATTTCAAACCTTAGAATAAAGTTATCAATAGGCTTCAGAATTTGATTAACTATTATACTACTATTTTCTTTAATCTATTGGAGCTTATAAGGTTTTGGAGAAAGTCTAATAAATTTATTGGAGCTTATAAGGTTTTGGACAAAGTTTAGTAAAATTATTGGAACTTATAAGGTTTTGGATAAAGTTTAGTAGTTAATGCTAACTTTTCGTCTAATTTTGAAATATAACCGTTACAACATCAACGAGAGATAATACCCATCATGAGAGAATACATGTTTTCAAAATTTTAAATCTTGTGTTGAGTATGATCTTTCTTTATATATTTTTTAGCTCATATGATTCGCTTTCAAGATGTCTTCTCATCGTTACCAAGTCTCATTTACAAAGGAGAACTTATTCTTCAAATTTTAGGACTTCTTCATTAGGTGAAAAAGTAGATTAATCAGGATTGCTATAAATACTTTTAGCTTTTTTAAAATCATCACCTTTTCATTAGCACATTAGGAAGCATAATGTCCCTTCCAAGACATTTAAAATATTTGATGTCTCTTGTTCTAGTTTCTTTTCATATTTTATTTACTTTAGGACATTCAAACTTAGGTGTAGATCTGAATGAGTAGTTATCTTCTTAAAGTCCCTCTAAGGTTGTGAGGTGGTAGTCCTTCGTAAAGGTAGGATTTCTCTTTATTTGTTGTTCCACCTTCATACAAAGTTGAACTCATTCGTTAAACTCTCTATAAGCTAAGAGTTCAACTTTGTTCCTAGTCTCTAGGTTTAGACCACTCTAAAAGCTAGTTATGGTTGTTCTTTCTTCTTTCAACTTCATTCATTGCCTATACTCCTATATGCTCGTGTTGTTGTTTTGTTGTAGTCATTGGAGTTTCTCTATCAATTATCTTTCATAGTAAAAGAATATATGCCTTTTCTTTAGGGCACTCTTATGTTCATTCCAATATCAAATCTAAGGCTTATGATGAATTGTTCTTTATCTTTTTAGGGAAGTCCACCAATACATGGTATACCCTTAAAAATCTAGGGTTGCTATGGATACTTATTCTTCTTCATGTATTTGGTGGCACGAGAACAACACTTCAACCTTCACCTCTTAATCTAAAAAATCTTCATACTAAACCATAGAAGGGAGGAATGTCTACTTTTAGGTTCCCTTTGATAACTATTTTGCCAAGTCCTATGTTGTGTAAGGAGTGTTGATAGTAACAACTATTGTGATGATTGTTATACATCGCTTCACTTTGAGAGCTAGGAAGGATCCTTTAACATGATCACTCACTATGCTTACTCTTAGCCTTTACTTATTGTTTGCTCACAAGCTTCTCAAACATAAATCTCATTTCTTCATAACCATTTCTCTTAAGAATCTAAACTTTTTTTTTAAGCTCATGCTTTCATGGGCCCTAAAACTTTCATTGACATTACAATGGTGTGCATGATCGCTCATTTTTGTTTGAGAAACATTTTCTCAAACTTTGTTTTTAGAAAAATGAAGTGATAAAATTTTTAACAAAAGATTTTAAGTGTATGTATGTGTGTGTGCGCATCCCTTTAGATTGGTAAAAAAAGTGAAAGCCTTTAAATATGTTGGAGTGAGTCCCATGAGCACAGATAAATTTTGAACGAGAATTTTAAAACACAATGAAGTAAACTAGACAATTTTCCTAAGGTTGGAGTCTAAATGACACTTAGAACCATTTAGAATACTTTTACAAGACTAAAAGAACTCTAATTATTTCTCAATTTAATTTTAGAGATAAATATTTCCAAAAACACACAATCAAAGAAAAATAAATTAATAAAAAAAATGTTGTGTTGGAAACAAATTCGTTAAAATTAGAAACAACAAATGGAAGCTAAAATTTCTTACAAATTTCAATTTGTGACCAATTTGCCAAAGGTTACGATGGAAATTTCCATTTATACTTCGATCTCCAATTTGAGTTTCCAATTGGCTTATGTAATTTTAAGAAAACCGAAAAACAAGCTTATTTGAAGTTATATGTCAATTGTTTGCAATTTTTTCGTGTATTCTCTTGTCTTATGAGGTCACCAAAGAAATTGTTTGACTTAGGCTTCCATAATACCTAATATGTAACCTCGTGATTTTAGTGACACTAGTATAAAAAATACATTTCATGGCAGGATATCATCGCGGTTAAGAGGGAATCACAATTAAAAATAATGCAGTGACATTTTTGAAATTAAGTGCAACCATACCATCGTGATTGTCCACAACAACCGCAATTGTATTAACTTTGCAAGAGATACCACCGCGGTTGGAGCGAGAACCGCGATGGTAAGACATATAAATATTTAAAATTGAAAATTTGCAGAGAGATACCATTAAACAACCGCGTTGGTATTTACAAAATAATTTTTAAATTATTTTGCAGGAAGATACAAGGGCTACCCCTCTCCAACCCTAACACCAACCCCTAATAATAAATATATGATCCGAAAGTTTATGAGTAGATATTAGTGTAGAGGTTGCGAGTTGTATAAGTATTAATTTTTACTAAAATTAAATTGTGCTTGGAAATACGATTTTTCATACCATAATTTCTTTTTTTTTTTTCTAATTTGTACTCGAGTCAGTTCTATTAAGAACGTCTTTCAATTCTTTACTTTGGGTAAATTTTTTTTTCAGATTTATGTTGAATTCATGCTTAGAAGCACCTTTTAAATTTTTTTTATTCTTTTGGTGAAGTTACACTTAGAAGCCCATTTTTCAATTTTTGTATTTTTTTTTTGAAGTCATGCTAATTAGCACCACTTTGATTATTTTTTTGCTTGTAGAATACCTATCCAGTTTTCCAAATAAAACTAAGCTATTAAACGCTCTATTTGAAGTAATATAGAACACTCTTTTTGTCTTTATTTTTTTTTTTTTATCTCATTTGTATTTGATTATTTTCATTGTTGTACCTCGGCTTTGAGTTTAAGACCTTTTATAAAGCTTCTTGAAAACCGTTTGAGTATTTGGAATAGCAAAAACTGCATGATGTCATAGAAATCTCGTCTTCGCAACACTTCATCATTTTTGCTTTAGACTCTAGAAATGGAAGTTCCTCATCTGTTCAAATTTTTGCACTTCAATTATAAAACTACTAAAACAAATAATTCAAAAAGATTTATAATAACCATATCAATTAAAAAATCAAATAAGATATTTTTATATTAGAAAATATTTTCATACATTACAAAATATTTTCGTTAGTTTGAATGAAAAGTTTTTCAAACACTAGTATGAAAATATTCTCTTATATAAAAATTTCTCATTCAAATTATTTAATTGATATTCTATTACTGCTAGTTATTATAATATTTTTGAATTATTTCCTTTAGCATATTAAACATTGAAGTGCAGAAATTTAAATTGAGTAGGAGTACCCGTTTAGAATGTCTATATAGGGAAAAAAAAATGAAATTCTGTTGAGATGAGATTTCTAGTGCATCGATCCTTGTTATTCCAACCACTTAAATAATATTCTTCAAGAAGGTTTATAAAGGTTTCAATGACAAAGATAAAGTGCAACAACGAAAACAATCAAATATAACTAAGATAGAAAAGGCGAATAAAGTGTTTTACATCAAACATAACTAAGATAAAAAAGGCGAATAAAGTGTTTTATATCTGCTTTATATAAAGTGTTTAAACTTAGTTTTATTTAAAATACTATATGTGTTTGAACCGTCCCGAACTAGGAGAAAGAAGGGAGGGGTTTATTTAGCCAAACATAAATTAGAAGGCATGAACAAGTGTTACCTTATAAGAAAAGTGTTAAAGTTCGTAATATGGATGATCGAGTCAAGATTGTCCTTATATATTATTCTTGAGACAAGAAATTATGAATCATCTTTTAGATAATAACACCGTTATTAATCTTAAAATTCTATACTTTAAAGTGTCACATTTTTAGAATATAATTTTTAGAATGATATATACTAATAGAGACATTGCCCGCTAGGTTACAAGTGGAATCGATTATTAGGCGAGAACATTAATCACCCACCAAGTGATGACATATGGTGATATTCCTCCAAAATTAGTAACTACAAAATTAGTAACTAAATATGATATTGTAATAATAGACTATGTAAATATCAAAATTGGATTTTATTATTTTCCAGTAACTACTTGATAACCTACTCGAGATTTAAGATTTGAGAGAAAAACTAACTTCTATTTAAATTTCTTCAACTCTCTATATTTTGAATCAGAACAACCTCTAATAACTTAGTATTTTCTATTATTAGTAAAATTATAGAAATCGTGCTTGTTAGTCCAACTTCAACAAAAACAATACAAAAAAATTGAAAAATATGTTACTGAGTATGACTTCACCAAACAGATAAATCGTAATTCAAAAACAAAAAATAAAAAAATTGAAAGACGTGCTTCGTAGCACCACTTCCGTTATAGACTGAAAAAAATTAGAAATCTCGCATGCGTGCATGACTTCATACAAGAAAAAAAATTATAATCTGAAACTAAAGACGTAATTTCAAGTATAACTCTTTCATTGCAAAGTCGTTTTTGAAAGCATGACTTATCCAATAGTATAATTTCTTAAAATTTATCCCTTTTAGTAGTAACATTATAACACATTACCATTTTAGTAAAAGAACAGAAGACGGATGATACTTTATTTATATAACATGTTTTATAAATACATTATCATACTCGGAAAACTAGATGCCAATATGTAAGATGGTAATTCAAAGATGAGCAGGAACGATGGTGTGATGTGACTTACGTAGCCTAAGAAGACCAGGAATTATTATGTGACATAATGTGTGACACAATGTGACTTAATATGATCCAAGATGACCAGATATTATTGAATAATTAATGTGATGTGATTTTGCGTCCCTATTTTCCTCTATATAAACTAATGACTATTCGAGGACAATATGATAAACTAATTCTCGACCATGTTTTTATAACCATGATCTATATATAACACCTTTTATAAAAAAAAAAAAAAAAAAAAAGGTAATCAAGTATTTTTATGAACCAAAAAACAAAGTCAAAAAACTAGTTTCTTCTATTGTTTTTGGTTTCAAAGTGATAAATTTATAGAATAAGTTAAATTAACTTATGGAATTAATTTATAGAAGTCTCATTACATTAATTTCCCTAAAACTAATTTTTAACTTAAGTATAAGTTAATTTTATTTCATACATATTTTGAAGAAATTTATAAGTAGAATCGTATCGTGTTAAC
>Ga0099824_1011145_pt1 | contig 10293 bp, 3 predicted proteins | sample SiratrowhiteBW_FD_76837 | JGI IMG/M metagenome (GOLD analysis project Ga0099824, IMG submission 76837) | Root nodule microbial communities of legume samples collected from California, USA - Siratro white BW | ecosystem: Host-associated > Plants > Roots > Nodule | place: USA: California... | reverse complement strand
TATTTTTTATAAGAAAATATATTTTTATTTTTTTTTTTTTATATATAATAAAATTTTATATTATATTATATATATTTTTTTATTTTTAAAAATATATATATATATATATATATATATATATATATATATATATAATTTATCAAATTACATATATTATTCTATTTATTCTATAAAAATGAAAAATTTAACATTTTAAATGTTAAGATTTCAATTTTGAAATTTGATTTCAAAAATGTATATGATATTGATATTTATCAAAATGAAATAAATACAATGGATATAGAAAAAGTTAAATATTTAATTAGAAAATAATTTTAAAAGGATTTATTTTTAAAAAAATTGTGTTTGATAAGATGAGTTACGATTTAATAAAAAAGAAAAAATAGCAATATACAAATATATACATGTTAAATACTACATTGCACGTTAAAAAAAACAAATTTAAATACAAGTTTTGTATAAAAAAAAAAGTTAAAATCTGCCTTTGTAACATGATTTTGAATAGGACAAAAAAAAAACTTCTGTACACTTAAGGCGGGCATGTGAACACGACTTTTGCCTACTTATTTCGTGCATGCAAGCACGACTTGCCCATTCCAGTAAATTTTTAAAAATCTGTCAATTTTCGAAATTTCCAAATAAATTTGCATTAGATATGTAAAAAAGCCACAAGAATCATTGTATAATACTTACGTTTTATATTTTAAAAATTTTCAATAAAAGATTTGATTATTAATATGTGCCGTATTTTAGAATGTCTACTTTTGATGAATATTGTTCTTATTAGAAGAATACTTTTTTATTAAATAAATTATGTTGTAAAATTAAAAATACTTTTTAAAGTAAATTAATTATGTTTGAAATTAATTAAAATAAAATATAAATATATTAACAAATCTAAATGAAATATATTAGAGAATCTTAAATCCAAAATACAATTTTAAAAAAGTGAAAATAGATTTTCAGATTACGTGAGGCAGCAATTGACTTTTACAGGGGGTGGAAAGCAAAACCCTATTTGATGTTTTTTTCATCCAATTCTACCTCTAGAGTTCTCATAGCTTATACTGTCAAGTTGTAAGCCAACATATAACTCATCTCTTGTTTACAATGAATTGCGCAAATATATCCTCAGGAATTAAGTAAATTTTTAGTTAGCACAATATAACGTTATCTTAGGATTCATAGTGAGATAGAGAGAAAACAATTAAGAAAAGAATAGGCTTGATACAAATAGAAGAAAAAAGAACGATGTGTTATTTGAACGTATAAAAATAAAAATAAAAATAAAAATAAACAACTTTATTTTGACTTGCTTAGATGAAAGTAAAAGAGACTAAAAAAAATAAAATAACAAAAAAATTATATAAAAATTATACTCATTAAAAAAATACTTTACTTTATAGTTTTCTTAACAAAATTATTTCTTTACTCTCTTATTCGACTTTCTTATTACTTGAAATGATTTTTTTCGATTTTGGAATTGAGTGTCAGACTAGTGAAACCACGAAAGTGAATTAGATAGCTTGTGCTTTACACCATAATTTCATCCCAAACCATGCCTTAAAGTTTTACTTAACTGAGGCTCATATAATTTGAAATATCCCTTTCTTAACAACTTGACACATTGTCTATACCTCTTCTAGTTCATTCCCTTCAATTTCTTTCCCTAGTAAATAAATGAAAACAATGTAAAGGTGTTTTCATTTTGATCTTAATGTCCCCCTACTTGATTCATATAAAAAATAATAATTTAATCTTGGTCTGTCCTTATTAAATATTATCTGGCTAATAAATATTAGAAAACAAACCCAATATTTTCTAAATAATAAAGACCTACAATAAAAGTTTACAGTAAGTAGAAGTGCTCAAAAAGTGGCACCAGGGATTAAAAAAAAGCCAAAAAAGCAAAACAAGTAATACAAATAAGAACCAAAATGTTATTTCAGCTGGCTTAAAAAAAATTAGGGAGATACAACTAACATATACTATTCAAAATGCAATATTACATTGTTTTGTACATTACAATCATGACCTTACACAATAACTAACGTATGCGTTACTCTTCTGAAATTAGTTATACACGTACTAACTTTTTACTGCATATGACCATTACTGATGTCTGACTATTAGACGATCACCAACAACCGAGGCAACCAAACTCAATTGGACAAAATTTAGGGTCAAAGCCACCCACAATTTTGGAGATAGATGAACTGTCATAAGAAATCTAACCCGTCTTTAACATCACATTACAATGTAAATGTCATGTTAAACATTTATCAACGTATGATTACATGACATTTTCGTACGTAATGAATACAAATAACTAATGTCTATTAACAGGGTTGGATCATTAAAATCACTAATATAGGCTCAATGTAACGTTAATTCAAATAGAATGTGGCAACATATGTAATGAGATCTAGCATGTTAAATATTACCAACATATAAATAATATATTTTAACAATATAGTAAATGAATGAAAATGACATACACATTGAATACACAATAGAACAAGACCCTTTCGTAAATAATGAAATAAATTAAGTATTAAAAACTAACATACTAACATGATAATTATGAACAAATTCATAGGGTTACTATACGAACCATAAGTTATATCATGCGTACAAGTTATATCATAATTAAATAATATATGAAGATTTCGATATAATAATAATAATAATATTTGTCAGTATTGCGATCACTGACTTCTCCACGTCATGGTTGTTGTGGCAATGGAAGAGGAGAGAGAAATAACGGAACAGAAAATTAGTTACAAAGGGTATCAAGTTTTAGAATGTCGCGTGACGAAGTTTTTTTGTTTCTTTCCTCCGGCTATTCCAACATGCATGCATTCACGCTCAGTATAGTTTAATTTGCTCTTTCTGGATTTGATAAAGTTCAAACTATCCTTTATTGACATGAATATTAAATAAGTTCATGACAAAAGAAGATAACATAACAATCTCGAACATTTCATAGAAATGGTTTTAAAGCTAGTCTTAATCTTTTAGTAGATATTATTTTTAGGTGCACTTATTTGTTAATTTATCCTATCCATGCAAAAGCTGAGTGAGGATCTGGAATTTAGAGTTTTCCTGCAAGGAGACCAGGAAGAACCATGGGCGGAGGAAGTAAAAGCCCGTGTTTTATTTGAATGTACTCCTGTTATTTATTTAAGTCACGCTCTGATTCTGCAAACATTTTGAAATTTCTATACACAAATAATGAAAAAAAAATTATAATAATAAGGAAAGCACCATAAATTGGGGATTAAACAGTTTAACTTGAACAATTGTCTGTAAGAAAATTACCAGATTATCAATTAATTAAATATCATTTTAAATTATTTTTTAAAAGTAATTACAAATCAAAGACGGTACAATTCACATTCAGTGAACCAAAAAGGTTTACAACTTTAACACATTCCAGATAAATGATAGATAATCATTTTTTATAAAAATACTTGAACAAATGTCCGTTGCATATTAACTTCAGTGGGGAAAATATGGTACTGACATAGTAAAAAGCATACCAGATTTATAAATTGTGTTTATAATATTTTTTACAATTACTTTTAAAATGGTATTAATGTAGCCTAATAACGCTACTGATTTGATTTCTTTGACAAAAACAGCAGAAACATATAACAGAAAAAACAGAACTTCACAAACTAGAGGTTCAAAAACAAATTTAAGAGCTTTTCATAGTAGTTTCAAAACACCTACTTTTACACTCGGACATTACTTGAAAGGTACGAAACGCAATCAACTTGCCTCTCATTGACGTGACTTGTAACCATCATCCCTTAACATGCTTCTCCTTCCTCTTGGTCTCCAAGAGTGAAGCAAGAACAGCGCATTTCTTCTGGATTTGATTATATTCCTCTTCCAAGACTACAACCTATGTTACATCAGCAACACTAACAATTAAAACACAACGATAAATTAGATCACAATAATCAAACTTTGTAATTTGACTACTATTACCGTCTTTTTCAGTTCTGTCTCCTTTAGCCTGTACTCCTCACATCTGCAGAAAAGGGTTTTAGTGGAATTCTATTCAACAATAAAACAAGTAAACAAGAAGCCCAGGCACACCAAGGTATAATACATACAGATACACACAAAGTGATTGCCAAGTTAACCTTGCATTGCCAAAATTTTTGAAAAATTATAGAACACTTCACATGTCATGTCATGTCATAGGTATTAATAATTAATAATTTGGAGAGTACATTGTATACTAAATTTAAAATATCGTGATACAGTAGAAAGTAATGAATTAGTGGGAAATTGCAGGTATAAGATTGAAGGATATAAATATATGCTAAGAACCATGGAAGAACCAAACTACAAAAGCTAACTATTGTTGTGGGATAGTACAAGGCATTATACACCCAATACTAGAATCTCAGTCTTCCAATGTAGGATTCAAGTTCCATACGTGCATTTAGATCCTAACATCATAACACGTTCCGTGGGCTAGTTGTGCACTGGCCGATATAAACTGCAATATTGGCCTCACCACCAGCGCTGCTTGTTTGCAACTGAGTTGCAACTGAGACATGGTGGAATGCTCCAATAACAATTGATAAAAACCTTGAGAGATCCAAGCTGGCTATTGTAGTTGGATAGCCCAAGATTTTATGCACCCCCCTAGGAAATTAGGAAATGTAAACCATTGCCAATGGGATCCTAACCCACAAACATGCAAAATCATAGAATAATACATGTAGGGTAGATAAGACACAACGGAAAATATAGAGCCAAGCAACTCAAATTACACATCCTTGTCACAGTAGGTGAAGTAACAAGTAAAAATGCGTTTGGTTGATATACAACAAAGGGATCAGGGAAAATGATTGATCAAGCAGTACATAGAAGGAACACGTATAGCCATTTAAAAACTATAACCAAGGATGAAAATGAAAAACTTCTATTGACTTCACTCTTGAAGACAATTTAAAAAAATATATATATATATATTTACCTCTCAAAAAGTTTTATGTTTTCTGCACAGATTTCATCAGCAGATACAGACTGTGGAGTTCCAACCATTGTACCCTGTGAGAAAAAATAGATGTTCGTGACCCACAAAATCTTGCATACTTACAGGAAATAAAATAGAAAAATTTTGTTCAATGGGTGCACATAAACAAATGGTAGTTTTTGTCACAAGTCTTTCCGTAATTTTCAATCAATTGTCTTATAAATTTATGTCTTGATTTGATACTGTAATAAATCTTTTCAGAATAAGATTTGTATAAAATCTTAATCATAAGCAAATCATAGGTAATATGTTATTTATTGACTCCTGATTTTCTCCCGAATTGTGGTAGAATGGTTTGCTCAATGGAACTAACACTGTCCATAAATTATTGGCTGCATTACTGAAACATAACTAGAGAAATAAAAGTTTTGACTCTAAACCTTGTTTTCTCCAGTTCTGAAAATGGAAATGATCAGAGATCAATACATATTCTTCAACAACTGCAATGCTCGCCGGTAACCCTAAACCAAAGGTTCTACCACACTATACATTCCAAACCACCTCAAAAGATACCAAATTTTCAACATCTACGAATGAGACAAGTCCTTTCACGGCAGAACAATAGGAACAACGGTACAAAAATCTTCTTCCCAAAACGACAATAATCTCTCTTGCTCTTTCCACCCAAAAAGGGTATTCATTCAATTGTTGCCCGTAATTTAAAAATCAATAACTTCAGATTATAGATTTCAGAGCCACTGATCATTTGATGCGTTATTCAAAGGTATTTTCTTCTAATAGCCCATGTGCATCAAACAAAAAATTCAATGTTGCATAAGGCTCCTTCTCTAAATAGCAGGAACAGGATCAGTACCTCTCTCCCCATCATTAACCCTCCATGATGTCCTTCATGCGCCATATTTGTCATACAATCAACTTTCAATTTGTAAAATCATTCTTAATTTAAATTGTCCAGAGCAATATTTGATTCTTCTTCTAAGATTCAGAATCGAACTACGGAGGATTATTGACAACGCTAAAAAAATATTGGACTCTACATATTTACGGACGAAAGAGAATTGAGTGGACTAAATCAAAGTACTACCCTCAAGACTAGTCACGTTTCGATTCCCTAGGGAGAATGAAATAATGTTAACTGCCTAGACCATACAATTTTCAATTATATAGAACATTTGTTCCTTGGATTTTTCAAATAAAATGTCATCTTTAACTTGTCAATTGGCTAGATATTCTCATTTCATCCTCTTTCGGTAAACAATGGTTCCTCACATTTATCGAGGACCATACTAGTTTCAGCCGAGTGTGCTAACAAGGGACAAATTTGAAATGGAATAAAGTTCTAAAACAATTAAGAATGACAAGCACTCAATTTCACAATACACACACACACACAAAGCAACAATGAGGAAAAAATTCACCAAAGACTTCAATAATTTTTCATGGAAAATGGAATTGTACATCAAAGCACATGTACCTCAAAATGAAGTGGCTGAAAGAAAAATAAACACCTTTTGGAAGTAGCTAGAGCTCTCCTGTTTTAAAATATGATTCCTAAACACCTTAGGGGAGAAGCCACATTTGGTAGTAACCTACTCAAATAAAAGAATGCCAAGTAAAACATTGAATTGCAAAACTCTTTTAGAGGTATTTCTAAATTATTTTCCGCAAAATAGGTTTTCATCAACTCTACCGCTAAAGTATTTGGGTGCACTATATTTGTTAAGCATGAAGCAAACTATAAAATAAACCCAAGCCTCAAGCTAAGAGGTGGGTTTCTTTGATATACTCCCATACAAAAGGGATACAAGTGCTTTGATCTGATTTCAAAGTTGGATGCCACCTTTATTATTTCAAAACCTTCTCAGACACATCATAAAAAGTTGGATTCTGCATGGTCTCCACGACTTCTTCAACCAATAGATCACTTTTAAATCAGAAATTGATTGTATTTAAACTAACGAAAATGAAAACAAGTGGTATCTAAGTCCTCACTGTGGTGATAAAAGTTTTTTACTTTTATCACTATGGTTGCTGCTCTCAAACCATTCAGAAATGTTTCTGATGAATTATGACATATTTGGCTGACTCAGATTATTGTGGTGATAAAAGTAACACAAGGTGTTAGTTATATTTCATGGTGTTCTAAGGAGTCAGTGGTGACACTGTCCTCATGTGAGGTTGAATACAGTTCAGCCTCAATGGGAGCTTGTCCTTGTGGCTTTAGAAACTTGATGTCAGAAAAGATTAAAGAGAAGAGCCTGTGAAAATGCTAATAGACAATAACTGTTATAAGCTTGGGTAAACACTTTTTTTCTCATGGAAGGAGCAACCATATTCAAACAAGATTTCACTTCCTCGGAGATCATGTCAGTAATGGAAATTTGAGTAGAAATATTACAATGCTAATGCTTGAGTGGCTGATATTTTAACAAAGACTCTTAAGCTTGACTGATTCAAGGTTATTATACACATCATAGGTGTGATTTCTATTTCTAATCTGAATTGAGGGGAAGTGTTGTAGATATTTCATTAGTTAGTGATTTTATGTTTGCTAGTTATTGAGTTGTTAGCAAACTACTTCTAAATGTGCACTACAAATACTGATGTTCTATATATGTGACAAACAGAAGTGAGGCGAAAATTAAAAATTTCTATTAGTACCATATCTCTTATCTTGTTCTTTCTCGCTTTTCTTCTCTGTTCATATGAGTAACCTCACTCATTCTATGTCTATGTTCTAATAAAAATAAATAACAAGTATATATCAACCCAAATACAGTAGCAAGAATGATTTCAGGCTTTATACATCAGATAAATACAATATTCTGCAGATAATGTCACAACTTACAAGTTGCTCGCGACTTAAATCTTGCATGTCAGTCACATCAAGACCAACAATTGTTTGATTTAAACTCAGGGTGTTTCGGTGCTCTGGTACCATGCCATTAACCTGTTGATAAGAGGGCAATTCATTCTGCGGATTAGTTGAATGTTCAGCTGATTTTCGTATCTGGGGTTCTTTTACAAGATTTTGTGATCTAAAATTTTGGGGCTGATATCCAATCAAGTGACAGTGGCCTTTCCTGTTTACTCCAGAAAAAAAAAAAAATATCAATAAATCAAATATTGTCAACCCATAATGTTAATATTTTGGAAAAAAAGATGTATTACAAAGCTCTAATTAGCTTTTCACTTGAAATAAAAATTACTAGTAATTGCATAAAAATAACACAGCAGAGGATAATGGTTCTGCTATCTAGTTACCATGATTCTCATTCTAGTAAATTTTGTGTGCGTTTGTGCTTGAAGCTTGTGGCCAATAAGTATAAAGAAGGATCTACAATGGCAAATATAATATACTTTCATGGCCAACTTAAACCATCACATGTTTAATGCACGGGGCCCTGTTGTGAAGCAAAAGTAGCTAACCACAAATACAATGTGTAAAGCTTCTGGCAACAGTCATTTACTTCCAAAGAAATTGCAACTTGAAAAAATAATAAAAGTAACATTAACAGAAAATCAGAACTAAAGCCTCAACTACAATCATTTTGTTCAAAGAAAGCAAGATTAGCTCGCTGGCTAGCACATGAACAATCATTAAAAGAATTTATTGAAGGGTGCAAGTGAATTAAGAAATATACTACAAATTAAAGAAGCAAACCCATGTATAAAAGAAAACTGTTCACGTTAAACCATGAAATACAGAGACAAACCAGTAATCCATTGTCATTTGTTTCAGCTTGTTTTCCAACCGAATGAACAGCACTGATCTCTCAAAATCCTGCTTGTCATGCGCTGGTTCTATAAAATTGGCTTCAAGAACTCCTAAATATGTGCCAGTAAATTAAAAAACCTAAGAATTTTGGAGTAAGCACATGCAGAGATAAAAGCGGAGAAGAACAAAAACATACCAACAACATTACTCCCTTTTGATGAACCATCGGAAACTACTTTCCAGAAGGGCTACATCCTCACAAAAAACTTAACCATGTCAGGATTAGAACCAAGACCAAATAATATATTCAAAGAAATTTCTATTGTAGTTGCACTGCTACCAATAAAGCAATGTAGAGTTCCCTAAACATCCATGTTTCAATTGATATTCTAAATGTTCAAACGAAAGTTTTTTAGAGTGGAGGAGTAGAGGACATCAAAGAGATGGACAAACCAAGTTTGTGACATGATTTCATGTGTTACATGATGAAACAATATATAAAACACTAACCTTATTCCCTTTTTTGTATTAATACTCAATCATATTGCATAATCCTAACAAAATAAAGAAATATGGAGGAACCAATCATAGGAAATAAAAGAAAATATGGAAACTAATCCTAGCACAACATGAAATACTCAAAATTATTCTAAAATATGAGGGATATAATATAACTATATTTATCTCCATTAAGGTTGGTGCTAAATACCTTTATACCTTTCTTAATGAAAAGTTAAACCTACCTCCCTTGCAAATTCATTGCTTTGCTAAGTGTACGTGTGTGGTCAGCACATAAACATAGGAAATATATATGCAGTTATTTCAAAACAACAAATGGCAACGTATAAATTAAGAGGTTGGTAAAAAATTTCGGAACAAAAGAAGGTGGAAGTATGATTAGCACAACTCAAGGGAAGGTACTGAAACAAGTAGATACTGGGCAGAAAAAGGTGGAGCAACCAACTTTTGAAGGAGATGACTCACTGGGGAGAAGATATAGTTGGTGTTTATCAGTTTGGTTATGGAGGGCACTGCAGCAACCTGGTTTAGTTTCCTGTTAAAGAAAGCCAAATTTATCAGGGGAAAAGTTAACTGGGGCTCTGTTGCAACACTATGACAGAAAAAAGAATAGAGAATGTGTATGAAGGGCTTTCTTTGCTACAAATAGGGCACAGTGGAGGAGTTTGTTCAGGAGTTTGAGATATTAATTGCTAGAACAGCTCATGTCATCTAGGGGAAATTGTTGGGTTTTGTTAGAATAATTTATCTTGATTATATAACTTATTTAGATAGGTTTAGTAATCTGTTGCAAAAGGTTGTTTTGGATATTAGCATTAATTACTATTAAAATAGAGAAATAGGTATAGGATTAATTCCCTTGTGTGTAAATACACATAAAGGAATGTTTATTTATAGATGATAAAAATAACAAAAATAGTAACAAAATAACAGAGAACATGGGCTAAGCCCGTTATATTCAACACTCCCCCTCAAGCTGGTGCATATAAATTGTATGTACCAAGCTTGTTACAAATATAATCAATCCTGGGACCCC
>Ga0099824_1011143_pt1 | contig 10296 bp, 9 predicted proteins | sample SiratrowhiteBW_FD_76837 | JGI IMG/M metagenome (GOLD analysis project Ga0099824, IMG submission 76837) | Root nodule microbial communities of legume samples collected from California, USA - Siratro white BW | ecosystem: Host-associated > Plants > Roots > Nodule | place: USA: California... | reverse complement strand
TAATTATATTTTTAAGTTAAATTCAATTAACATTTTTTTTTCAATAATATGACATGTCTAGAGATAGTACCACCTCAATGATAACCTTTTTATGATGTTCCATCTTCTTTCAACACTCACTAGCTTCCACAACAACATATTGGTCTTCACTCATCTTGAATGTTCTCCTACTTGGATCATTGTCTTCATCATTACACCTATGCACAATCTTTATATTAATATCTTCCAAACACATAATATTTTTCATTGCAATCACATCTTGTTTTCAACCACATTACAATAACACCACCTTCAACAAACAATTCATATCATTTATGCATTGTTATAGACACACATGTTTTTCCATCATAGAACTGAATGCAACAAAGATAAAGATAATTACAATAATGATGATGACAATATCCAATCTGAAATTGGTATTCCAATTCAGCCACAATAACAAATTAATAAATTAAAATCAAAATTAATATATTTATTTTAAAATTTACAAAATAAATAATAAATTTACGTTAAAAAGAATAGTCATTAAATAAAAAACTATTTATAAAAAAAGAATTTCTAAAAACATGTCTAAAACGTGGTTACAGCAATTAAAAAATTTAATGAAAATCACAAATTAGTTTACGTATAAATTAATTTTAAATTATAATTTTATTATTATTCTACTGTTTGGTTTCTTAATAAACTTCTCCGAACATGCCCATCATACATAGAAGTTCACAAACTACGTAGTAAGTGTTTTGTGTGTTATTGCATTGCTACTTTCCCCTATATGCACGATTTCCACTTTTCTGCATAGCTTGATGTTGGGCCATTTATTAACATTAGAATAACAGACAGTTCAGACTTTTATTAAAGTTAACAAGTAAAATCGTAGCATCATAAATCATCTTCAAATTAAAAATTTAAATTACGATACACTAAATGTATATATGTTGACAAATTCATAGAATAAAGAGATCATTTCTCATACTATCTCTTTCGTGAATGTTTGCAACATATTTTTTAATATACTTGTTGTGACACTAATATATTAACTGAAATTTGTTAGGACTCACAAAATAACATGGGGTCTCCATTTTTAATACCAAGTATCACTCGTAAGTCAGTCTCTAACAAATTTTAGCCAAGAGTGAAGAGCATGCTAAAATAAGTGTACTAAAGAATATGTTGCTGTTATTTCTCATATGACTACAATTTACAATTACTATGTTGAAAGCCAAATTACTAGTGGTATCTGAGTGGCTCCAGTGAACTGATGAGGCAGAGACATCGATAGTGTGCATGACTTTCGCATAATGGAAATTTGGCACATCAAACTCGGATCCGTTTGACATCACTTTCAGGGACACTGATATCAAGCCTATCTCCACTGCTCGAACTAGCAGTCTGTCCTGAGACCTGCCAAATCATACATGTTGGTCACATAATAAGCTTTTCTAATCTTCAAATGCATAGCTCTCATTCGAAACCAATTTCTGCGTGAACTAAGTGCTTATAGACACAACCAATCAGAAAGTTTAAGATAATACTAAATTAAATCTAACATCTTTCAACAGACTATTATTTTAATGGGTTTTTCATTTGATTAGATGTACGTCTATACACTGCTAATGCAACATTTGCTCCTCATACCAAGTCAAAAGGACCAAGTTCACTCCTGTATTTCTCGTAGTCCTAACAGGTTGAAATGACCATTTTCTTTCTAGCTTTCCTAAATCGTGAGCAAATATCCATAGAAATAATACTTGTAACTTATAAATGTCGCCTTTAACCTAATGTATGCTGAAACGTGAAACTTACAGTTTCATCTGGAACAACTGCATATCTCTCAGATAAGGAGACACCGCTTTTCCCTGTTTAAGGAGTAACAACAGAGCTATCATGATGCCAGATTGTATTAAAAATAATTAAAAATAAAATATGAGTCCAAATTATACTACCAAATGGTATCATCGGTAATGGCTGAAAACAAAGGAACAATATTACTGTTGAGTAATGAGCAGAACAAAGTACCTGACAATAGATCGGTGTTTGAGGATTCTATTTGCTGCCCAGAAGATCCATCCACACTCAAAACTTCAATAATCTTTGGAGAATTCCTGAAAAACCAAAATCATATCAAGACATGTAATCAAATGCACAAATAACCCAAAATTAAGTTTACTATTAATAAATTAGATTAGCTATATAACTTTTTATTCTTGGATGAATATGGTCATAATTGCCACCAAAACTAACTTCTTTTTCGAGGGTAAATTAAAGACACACAAAGCCATATTCAAATGTCCATGATTAAAAACAAATAATTTGATATAAGATGAAGAGGCACCAAGATTGTGCAACGAATGTAAGTAATATGAAGCTCTATTCTAATAGTTAATAAATATACCCTGTACAGCTACATTATACAAGCTAGTTTTTCCTTTCCCAACCTCGGACAGAATTAAACCATCCACTTCACAGGTGTCATTACACACCCAATATGTCAATCGTAATAATTTCAGAACCAAGATCATCGATCCAAAATCTAAAAGATTAAAAGAGCAGCCATTACAAATATGATGATATCAGATTTTACTTCCAGTTAATCTATAAAGTACTTTAAAAGTTTCATCAAAATAACTAATTTGCTTCAGATTAAAGGTCTTGTTTGAAGCAATTAGTTAGGACAATTGACAAGCTACTTAGAGTCAGCTGGTAATAAGTTGGGTGATTTGCATATCAGAGGTTCAAACCTCAGTGCAGGCATAACCCCAAAACTAACTTAACACTACCAACAAAACAAATTGTTTCTCCTATCAAACATACTTTTATGATCAAAGAATATCTCGTATGTGCCTTCAGCAAACATATGAAGAGAAGACAATTCAGGGAAAGATGAATGCATGCCTGAAAGTCCTAACAAATTTATTCAGGTTGTACATGCAATTTACCGGTCAATGGTATCCCCGTGCCCAAGTTGGCCATTTGTGCCTCTTCCCCAAGAATATACATTGTTCTTATCAGTTACAGCAATTGTGTGCCTCCACCCACATGAGATCTGAACTATTTTCTGCCACGTCAAACAAAAAGTGTGGAGAAACAGAAAAATAATAGTCAGTGGATTGTTTAAAGACATTGACTGTAAGATGCAAACTTGAAACTTTCCAAATCAAAGAAAGGGAAGAATACAGTTTCAAGTACCTGATCATGGGGGAACTTCACTTGTACAGGAGAGCAGCGATCAACATTGTCACCGACTCCAACCTGTCCAAACTACAATTGAAGGAAAAATAGGTGACAATTTTCCAAGCACGTCAATAATAAAAGACTTGTTATTGTGCAGAAAGAGAGTAAAGCCTTATACAATTTTTTTTATATAAAGTAGAATATTTAGTTCTCTGCACACATAAATGTACATTCTTTTAGCAGACACCTGATGTATCCTCTGTTATGTTCATAAATCAACAAGTATTCATTGTTATAATACTGTCATATGAACAGGAGAATAAAAATTTACAGCAAACCTTATTCCAACCCCATCCATAGAGTAGTCCAGTAGATGTAAGTGCCATACTATGCCTCCAACCACCTGATACCTGAAGAAAGTCCAAGCCAAGTCAAGAGACAAACAAAACAAACATCCGATTGCACGCAGTGTGCAAGGTTTCAGGGGAGGACAAGATTCTGTTAGACCAATTTTTTCTTGTTTTAAGTAAAGGCGGCCATACATGAGAAGTATTTCCAACCCTTCTCTACCAGAGAAAAATCAACATTCAAAATGGGACAGGAGGAAGATACAACCGACTAAAATAACAGAGCAAAGCGATGTGCCAATGCATCCAAATACTACAAGAAATTTCTACGAAAACACCAACTCAGAACAAAATTAAAGGACTTACTTCACAGATTAACTCGTCACTCAGGGCTTGAAGCTTGTGAGGCACAAGAGAATCCTCAAAATTTCCATGACCTAGCTGGCCATATTTGCTCCACCCATATGTGTATAAGCCACCAGAAGATGAAACAGATATTGTATGCCGCCAACCACAAGCAACCATGACCATCTTGTCACACTGTAATGTAAACAAGATAGAATTGGGCAAAAGAAGTAAAAAACATAACTTCTCCATCCATTAGTAAGCATGTACACCAATTGTACATGAATCTTTACAATATTATCTAGACAAATCACACAAAAAATCAACACCTAGATATGCCGCTGCTTCTATTAAACAGAAAGAAGACTTTTCAGAAATCAAACAGTATCAAATCACATGCATTCCATATATAATCACAGTCTAATAAGGAAAGGTAAGATGATAATAGATTGAGGACATACATCAATACAAGAAACTTTCTCAGGAATCCAGCGGTCATTTCTATCTCCCAACCCCAAATTTCCATATCGGCCCCAACCCCATCCATACAGTTCTCCATTTTCAGTAATAGCTACACTGTGTTCTGCACCTGCAGCAACCATTTTGATAGGTACTTCCTACAATATAAACAATTACATGAGCCCAATACTTAATGGGATAATTCTTTGATGCCTTATAACTAGCAATGTTTAATAAATAAATAAATAATATCTTAGTATTAATTTCATGGCGAGAGTACTGCTTTTGTTTTGTTGTTGATCTAACTGTTTTTCCCTTCCATTTGTTTAAGGTAGGGGATAATTTTGAACTGAAAAACTGTTGATGTTCTTTCAGATGATCGGAATTAGAAGATTGATTGATATTACCTACCATTTAGTGTCAAGATTCATTACCAAATGAAAAAGAACAACGCTAGTGAAGTGGTAGAAGCAAACATCAAAACTGCTACTATTCAACCTATGAAGTTGAAGGAAGAGAATGGAGCAACAAAGTCAACAGGAGCAATGAAAAACATTAAGGATTTGAATTAAATGATACAGTGGGAAATTGGTTAGTGGAAAGAATGTGGATCGTACTATGAAGGGTACCTGGCACATGATGAATTGAGAATATGATTCTGCATAATTGTGAGAGGGGAAATGTTATAAAGAGGGGGTGAGGGAGAGAAAGGTAAGAGACACTTGGGAGGAAGCTTTTGGCAGTCTAAGTCCTGGAAGGGCTGATATATATTTTCAGGGTGGAGTGTTATAGATGAACAAGAAAGAGAGCTGAGAAATAGGGAGAAAAAAGAAAGAGTAGAGTTATTGAGAACGTAGTTGAATGACAAGCGGAAAAAAGGAGAGTTTTCCTTCCAAGTCTTTACCCGTTCAACAAATGGCTTGCAAAACACTAGCCCTCTCTTCTTCCCTTTCCCCCGTTTAAGCTAAGGCCCCTGCTCTTATTACTCTCAAGTCTGAACCACTTAACAGATTTAGATTTATTTGTCTTATTCCATCTAACTAGTCTAATTATTTTCTCTTGCTTCCTGGCTTTCTTTATTCTTCTGTCCTGAGTCCCGTCTAATGTAGAGAGACTGCATCCATTTTAAATTTATTCAAAAAGAGGTTAGATGAGAAGTAATTAAATATATGGTAGAAGTAACTTATCATTGTGTATTGATTCTTAATAACTTGTTCATAGATTTTTATTTATCACATATAACCTTGATGAATGTCTTTGAAATAGGTACCTGAAATGTTTGAATCTTTTGTGGTACAAGAGAATCTTCTGTGGTGCCAAGTCCAAGTTGACCATTTTGATTCCTCCCCCAACTTCAATAAGAGGGAAAAAAATAACACACAAGGGTTATAAAGGAAGTGATAATAAAACAACCAAATTTTTGATGAACCAGATGACTGATGGCTAGCACATCAAGGTTTAGTTTGAAAAAAAAAAAACACTGGCCATCAGCCTCACAGAATAAAATAAGGATTTCTATAGGTATTTGTACTTTTCAAAAAGGAATGTGAATTAAACAATGAGTGTAGCAGGTAGTAACAAGTGAGAATTCAACCTTGAGTACTAAAACCAGATAACTGTACCATGTTCAAGTTAGCAGATCGAGGTTTGTTTGGGAGAGGTTATTTACAGTTTATTAAGACTTATCTTATCTCACATAAACACTTGTGTGAGCATTTGGAAGAGCTTATGAAAGTAACTTCGTTAAAAAAATTTCTGTTCCGGTATCAAATATTCTATTAGACTATTCTTTCAGTGAACCGAGAAGACAAAAAGAATAAAATTAAAACTATCAGGCCTACGAATCAGCGTGCATTACAAAACTGCATTCAACATACACAACCAGGAACAGTAATTAGTATATGCATAAAAAAACTGTGAGAACATAGAGAATGCTAAAATTTTGGTCGAGAAAAACAAACCTCTGAACCTCGCCTTCCATGGTAACTGCCAGACAATGGCTATCGCCACAGGCAATTTGCTTTATCCTTAGACCTTGTAATGCTACAATAGGCTGAGGAATGAGCAAATCACTAGAATTACCATGCCCCAACCTTCCAAAATCACCCCTACAAAAACCAAAACGTGATCTTCTTGAGAATTTAAGAATAGCAAAAGACAACGATATACAAAACACTATTATGTATGAGAACAAAAAAATTACATAAATATAAGGGTCACTAACAGCAAGTAAACTTGAATCCACTTCTCGTAGAAATTTATAAAGAGACTGCCTACACTTAGCAAAATTGTCCTTTAGTAATAAACTAACCCAAAAAAATAAAAAACGTGCCATCCCCTTGTACTGAGAAAGAACAACTCACAAATGCAGAGGTAAGATAAAGAAAGACAACAGACATTAATTTAATCCTAAAATAATATCCATCCCTTTCAAAAGATTAACTTTATGACAAACAGTACTACCCACAAAACTTAATATAAAAGTCTTGAAAGAAAGAAAGAACCGAGTAAACCGACATTTTACTCTTATAGTAACTATTAAAGACAAATTCACAGGTTAGGTAACACCATTTGAAGCTGAAACTAACACCACACCAAAGGATCCACAAATAAACAAGCTTGATCCCATAATAGGAAACAACAGAGAAGCAACAAAAAGAGCATCGGTGAGTGACAAGGATGAATTGCAGACCATCCCCAACTATAGAGTTCATTCCGTGACTCGGAGTAGGCAAGGGTGTGATCAGCTCCGCAGGCAATGGAATCTATTTGCTGAGCATCCAATGCACTGAGCTGTGTAGGTAAAGGTCTATCATCGGTGTCACCATGCCCTAACTGTCCATCCTCTCCGCGACCCCACGAGCACACAACACTCCCAGCTGCACAGGATCAAATCAACTCAAAGTCAAAAAAAAGAAAAAAAGAAAAAAACAAAACAACTGAACTAGGATTTCATTTAATTCGATTTCATCTCATCATCCCATTGACCCAGTCATAAATTAATTTTACAGTGTAATGAATTGACAAATGAGGGAAAAGGAGATTACAGAGAAGAGCGACGGAGTGGCTGGCGCCGGCGGAGATGAGGAGGACGCGCGAGGGAGGAGAAGTGGCGGCGGTGGATTGGGACTGCGTCATGGGAGTGGTGAAGGAGTGACAGGTGTTGATGTGTGGTTGAATGAGGGAAATGAGTGAGGGGAAGAAGAGGCAGAGAAAGGAGCTTACAACATTGATGGGACCAGTGGAACAAAGAGAGGGTGAAGAAGAGGCAGAGGAAGAAGGGTATAAGGTGGTTCAGGTGAGAGAATGGGGAAATGAAGGCAGAGAATTGAATGTGCGGTGGGACCCACGTGGTAGTGTGGCCAACCATTTTTTCTTTTCTACTCTCTTCCTTCCATCTTCTTCTTCTCCTCTGTGTGGTCACCACTCCTACTCCCTCTCTATCCCCTTCTTCCCTCACTACCCTTTCACACACACATATATTAAAATTATGTTGTAATAAAAAACTTATATATTTTTTTAAAATTAATCAGAGTTTCTTCTGTTACCAGTGAGTTAGTTTTTTCTTTATTCCATTATATATTTTTTAATATCGTAGTGTAATTATTCATTTATTGTAAATAAAATATGACAGTTGCTTACAAGAAAGATACGATTGGGTGATTTATTTAAAGATCCGCATATGTTTTTAAAACATATTTTCGGACTTCTGTTCAATTAAATAATTGATATTTTATTATTTTATATTTTTCATTTTCTTTTTTCCTGTGTTTCTACTTTATCAACAACACTGTAAAATGTTGCTCCCATTTTATAATTCAAAATATAACAAAAACTACGTTGTTACCTAATTATATTATGTATTTAAAAGAAGTTGGCTGACTTAAATAATAATTGTTTTAAAGTTTAGTGCATAAATTAGCTTCATAATTTTTTCAAAGAAAAAAAAAATATATGCATTGTTGGTGTAAAATATTTTGTACAGTCTCCGTAAACTATCTAGTAGAATGAATTTGCTCGGTTTAATAATAATTATATTAAAGATGTTTTTAACTTGAGAAAAGTTATACCAATAAAACTCAACACTTTAATTACATTATTGCATGTGATTTATTTGTACTTGTTATATTAAATTATCCTGGTTTCAAAAAAAAAATCAATAAAAAAAAATCACACAGTAGAAAACATTCAAGAGGTAAAGACAGACAAAGGTGGTCAAGGTATATACAATCATGGCCTTATTCAATGCTTGAGCAGACAAGACATGTAAAATAATTAGACATGATGGATTTTTTCATTGTAATTTGTGTCTATATATATATATATATTATGAAGATAATCTAATAACAAATGTTTAATAATTAAGTACACTTGTATAGTTCGTAGGAGTTTTAATTAGTGTCTCCATGTGAAAGTCCCATCTGAAAGATTTTGGATAATCAAATTTGCAGACAAGAAAAATAAATAATAAATAAGTTTGATCATATGTGACATTCAGATATGACCACACATGATCCTAGTCATCTTTGATAAAGCAAAATTGGCTATAGAGTAATTCAAATATAGCGTCTATTGAGTCTTCCATCGTTTTCCAGACGACTGTGTATAGTGTAGATTATAAAAAGATGCTGGGAAAAATTGGAATATATGAATAAGAACAATGTAAAAATTCATGAATAAGATTTATAATAAATATTAAACTAATATATTTGATGAAAATCGACATGATATCTACTTGATTATTCATTATTAATGTTTTTAATTATATTCTTTTAAATCAAATAATTAAAGTAAATTTATTAATGAAAAAGACATTAATTATTTCAAATATAAAAAATTTATAGATATTTTTTAGATAAACATCCAATTGAGTAATGAGTGAATATTAATGAAATTTTCGAATTTAACAAAATAGCTAGAAGAACTTTTTCAGACTGTGATAGGAGGAAAGAGTAAATTGCTACTCACCGTTGCCATCCCTATCTATTGGGGATTTGCTCGTAAAATTTGAGACAATAATAGTCTGTTTTTTCACGTCACTTTAATAAACACTCGTGTTCAAATACCACTTTGAATTACTCTTAATAAATTTCATTTTGCAAAATTATTATGATTAAGATCGATTATAAACTATGTGATTATGTTTGAATATTTATATCAAGTTAAATTGGAACTATAAGTTTTTATTTACAATAAAAACAATCTAAAATTGTTTTAACTCAAAATCAATTAAGTAAAATATAAAACATTATTAAATTATTTTAATTGGTGTTTGAACGACCAAAACCAAACATTTGCTGTTTTTAGGTATATGGTACGCTATGTGAGGCAAAACCAAGCATATGATGAACCTTGAAAACGCTCTCCCACACATGCATTACCTACCCAATAACATAGAAAAATATGCCAAACGTTGATATTTTAGAAAAAGTACAAATGCAGGTAAAGATGAATGTTAGGTAGTCAATAATTTAGAATTTATTAATTTTCTATTTCGATTAAATATGATTTTTTAACCGATATAGATTTAGATATTATAAAAAGATATTAATTATTAAATAGTTAATCGGTTAAATTTTTTCTTATTAGGTTGGTTCTTTGTAGACCAACATAATAAGTGAAACTTGTTAAGTGAAAAACAAAAAATTATCCTCACTGTCTTGTTCATATTTTATTTTATTAAAACTCATTATTCACAATGATGTATTTCACGGACTTTCAAGAAGCTTCATCTTAATGTCCTATTTGTTTTGTACGACGATTATAGTAGACAGATAATTATTAAAGAAATGTAGGGAAAACTCAAAATCTTAAATAAAATATTAATTTAATATTGTAAAATATTGTTGTTTACTTTCTGTGTTTAGTTTCTATTATCACATGTGAGGATTTGAGGAATGTAGGGATTCTTTTTTATATATATATATATATATATATATATATATATATATATATATTTTTTTTTTATTTTTTT
>Ga0099824_1011137_pt1 | contig 10306 bp, 4 predicted proteins | sample SiratrowhiteBW_FD_76837 | JGI IMG/M metagenome (GOLD analysis project Ga0099824, IMG submission 76837) | Root nodule microbial communities of legume samples collected from California, USA - Siratro white BW | ecosystem: Host-associated > Plants > Roots > Nodule | place: USA: California... | reverse complement strand
GTTTAAGAATCAAAATCGAGACTCTATTGATAAAAATAAAATCAAGCATTAAGCATAAGATGAAAATAGCAATGGAGTAGAAACTGAATATTATATTTAAAATCACCAAAATACAAATGAGTTAAAGAAGTTACATTCAATCCCAAAGTTGCGGAACTTAGCTACTCATAGTAGCCATTACACTTCAAAGAAGAAAGATTGCCAAAAGAAGAGCAGGAATCCTTAGTAGTTCTTCTTTTTTTCCGCTATCCAGTCCTCTTAATCCAGATTCCCTTTCTAAAAACCTTAAAATTCCTTTTAACGCGTTCTTTCGGATTCTGGATAAGTGACTTTTCGTTCGAGCGAAAACACCTCGCTTGGGCGCAAATTTGATGTGCTCACTGGACTGATCTCTTCAGTTCAACTTATTTTGAGAAAATAATCGCTCATTTTATTTCAACTTTGAGAGATAACTTTTTCAAAATAAGTGATTAAGTCTGCAATAAAGGCCCCCCAAACATGCACCCACCGTTAAATAAAGAAAAAAAGTACAATACTTTAAATATCACATTCTACTAATTAGCATATTAATCTTAGAATTTGGGTTGAGATGGTAAATTTGATATGATTTTACAAAAAGCAAAAATGATCTCTTGTTTATGAACATTACTTTAAATATATTATCACAATACATGAAATATTCAATATAAATACTTATTACATAAAAAAAAATGATTTAATCTAAAAAGAAAAGAACATTAATTGAGACATAATAATTGAAAGACAATCATTGCATGCTCCTAAACATAGGTAAGCTAGGCATGCAAGAAAAGGAAAGACCAAAAGTACTACAAGGTTACATAGTTAAGCTTTACCCCACTCCCAATTCACCATGTGGTAGACGTACAAATAAAGGGTGCACATGAAAAAGTGGAAGCAAAAATGGTATGAGTATTTGGTTCGAGTGTTTGTGTGATTATGTTCAATGAAATTATTTTATGTTTTTTTTTATAATTTGATATTTGGGTGAGCGACAATGAACTTGTTGAGGGAAATTGCATTCAGTAGCATTTGTTCTTAGTTTTCTTGAGAAAGTTTTGCCAATTCGCCCATCAAATCGTATTTCACCTAGTGAGTTGTTAAAATTCAACAATTTTTCTATTTTTATTATTTAATGTATAAATATCGTACTAGGAATACTATTACCATTTCATATAGAGACAAAAAAAAATTGTTCATCAAGTACCACTCAAGCATTCCATTCTCAAATTTGATTATAATCTTGATATCACGGATAAAAGAAATTTCAGAAAATTGGTTGGATCAGATGTAAGGATGCATCCAATATCTTGATGATGTTTCATTCATTTTGAAAATTGGATCAATACACTTGTTTCATAGATTTGTGGCCTTGTAGGTAAGGATCTCATAAAAACTTGAAGGAATTTCATGTTGTTTGTTATACTATGATTGATTTGTGGCCTTGTAGGTGAGGATCTAAAAAAAACTTGAAGAAATTTCACGTTGTTTGTTATACTATGAGATGTCAAGGTGTGTCGAGGACCATATAAAACTTAAAGTCTTTCTATTTTTCATTTTATAAGAGAGTAAAAGATTAGTTGTACTCTTGTCACCTAGTTGGAAAAGCTATTTTTAGAGAAATATCTCTAAGTTTCAAGAGCCACTTCTATAAGAAAAGAAAGATGTGCCATTATAAAACTTGATATGGAAAACCTATGAGAGTATTGAAAAATATTCAAGAAACTATTGAATGTATTTTTGAAAGGTGGATAAATATATCAACTCAAAGAGTTATTAAAGAAACCAAAATGATGGAAGAAAAGATAGCTCGGGGCACATCCATGGAAACAAGTAGAAAACAAAAACAAGTTACAAATGAAAATAGAAAATGAATTAAGATTAGAGAAAGGGAATAAACACCACCTTTAGAGAGATTTCCAAACGATATGCGCAATGAAGATTCACTTGTTGAAGAATCTTTCCAAGATTAGAACCAAGACAAGTTTCACATTTTCAAGACACTCAAAGTATTCTTACAAAATGATTTGTATTCAATATTAAAGTGTAGGTACAAGAGAGACTTGGACATCGTTTTTATAAAGTATAAATTAAGCCAAATGAAGAATGAAATGGGTTTTTAAAATGTGAACACCAAAGAAAAAAATAAATCCTGAGTTTGAACACAAAAGTAATGAAGACACTTAACAGAAGCCTAGTTATGATGCTTAAGCTAATGATTACACTTAATGTCTCACTATAATTTTATGATTAACACAAAGTTAACTCCTTAATCTTAGTTTAACATATGAATGACCCTTGAAAGTTAGAAAGGTGTATATGGAAGAGAGCACATGGTGCGTCTCTTGGAAAGGAGGATGACATGTGAAGTATTTTCAACCTTTACATGTACTTGAAAGTGACATGTTCAAGTAATTACAACTAACATATGACCTTGAAAAGTGACATGTTGAAGGAAGATATACTTCACGTGTCTATTCCTCTATATTAGACATCTCATACTTTGTCTTACAAGGTGGAATATTTTTTTTTTTATTTTCGTAGAATATTCTATAATACCTATATGATATGGTTGTGGAGGGCTGGTTAGGATCTAGATCAACTAAAAAAGGAGATGGAAAACAAGACTGCTACGGTTCTTTGGAGAAGTGTAGGATCTAGATCAACCTCTTGGAAGATGAAGAACAGAACCCAACAATGAAAGGAATGAAGTTGGCGCAACAATGGAAGGCATTGGTTAGTATATGGTATGATAATGTAGAAAAACAAGAGAACAAGTAACTATCTATGTAAATGAAATGGAAAATGAAATAAGGAAAAAGATAAAAGGGAGAACACGCCACCTATGGAATGAATTCCATGGATAAGTGCTAGAGGAGCCATCACTTGAGAAAGCTTCTCAAGATAAGAACTCAAACAAAAAGAGAAAGGAAAAACTCAACTTTCAAGAAAAATCTTTCAAAGGTACTTTCATTCACTCTATACTTCATGATTTGTACAAAATATTTGAGTCTTATTTATAATAGGTCATGGACATCCAAAGTTCAAAAGGATTAACAAAAGATTAACAAAGTTAACTAGGTCTCTTCTTGTATTTTCTCAAGTTTCTTCAAGAGCTATATTTATTCTTTTAATCTCCTCCTCCAAAGCTCTAATTTTTCCTCTTGTCATTCTTCTTTCAAACTAATTCTTCAATTCTTCTTCTTCTTTTCTTCTAATCATGTTCCTTGTTTCTTATCCTCTTCTTGCTCCACAGGCGCTTCATCCTTGCATGTATCAAAGACCCATACAAGAAGATAGTGAAATGGCGCAACTATGGGTGAGAAACAAGAAAATAGTATTCAACATTCAAGAAACAACAAGGAAAAACAAGTATGAAAGAAACTAAAAAATGGACTAAGAGAAGGGAGAAAAGAACACACCACCTTCAAAGAATTTCTCTAAGGATAAGTGCAAGGCAAGCAACCACTTGAGAAAGCTCCTCAAGATAAGACTCAAAATAAGAGAAGAGGAACTCTCACTCAACTCTCTCAAAGAAACTTACCAATGAAACTCTAATTCCCATTCAACTTATGTAAATGTACAAAGGATACTCTCCTTTTGTAAAGAAAGCTCATAGCCAAAGAGTTACATGAATGGACAAAAGAGATTAGCCAAGTTAACTAGAATTAAGTGTCTTAATCTCTAGAAATTAAGGAAACCACACGGTGGTTTCTAAAAATTAGGGAAAAACACTCATTACTCTTGATGACATGACATCCAATGCACATGGTCGGATTTTCAAGAGCTTCAAGAGTCAAAATGATTCTCTCAAGTTCTTATTTCTCCAATACTCAACTCTCTCCAGTTTTGTACAATTTTAAGACCATTCTAAATCTATTCTTTTTATTTCTTTTTCCAAAGCCTTGAGTTGTTTTCTAGTCTTTATTCCTTCCATTTGCTTCTTTATTTTATCTTGTATCTCTTTTAGCCATGCTCCTTATTTTTAGTCTATCAAGCTCTTTTTTCTCTTGTTCTTCATGAGCCTCATCCTCACATGTATCATTAAAAGAGTTACATTTTATTTTGCCTCTTTATTTTTTCCCTCAATTCTATAAGTATTTCTCTTGTAAATCTTCCTTGAAATTTCTTCTTCTTGATCTTTCTGTGGCAAGGTTCTTGTTTGAATTCTTGATTCTGTTGGAGCTACAACTCATGTATTTGATTAATCCAACACTTCTCATGAAGAATTTGAAGATTGAGAATGATCATGAAAATATATAAGTGTTTTAGGGCGTGTTATGTTATGTTGACTAAGAACTATTGTAAGTTTTCTCTTTTATGATTTAATCCTAAAATTGTAGCTAGAAATATTTTTTCAATGAATTAGAGCTTATCTTAATGATAAGCTATTTTTCAATCGATTAAAAGACCTTTTTATTATGTTAAAATGTTCTTAATTGGTATGGAATGACTACAAAAAAACATTTTAATCAATTAGATGCTTGTTTTAATTGATTAAAAGCACTTAAAACTATGACATCTCTATTTTAATTCATTAAAATAAGTTTTTATTAGAATAAAATTACTTAAGTTTAGTGAAGGCTTTGGACTCTTATGTTTAAATCTGTTAAAATGACGAGTTGATTGATTACTTTTTGCAGGAAGTGAATTTAATATATTAAAACACAATTTATTTTAAAATGTTAAAATAGACAGATTGAAATCTATATAACTCTCTCATTTCTAAACCATTTAACAAGAGATCAAAATAAAAGTTTTTGAAATCTTGTCTACTATTAAGAGAGAGTCCAAACTGAGCTGAAAGCTGTTCTTGAAGCTTTCTTTGTGCAAATTCTAATCAATATTGTATTTGAAGATAAACATAAAACTTCACCTAGTTTATTCTTTTATGCTATGTTGATATGTTTCAGGTGATATTGTTTCTGGGTACAATAAAGTAACAAGGTGTTACTAAGTGTGTAAGCAAATCTTGTAGGGTTCAAGGTTTAGTTTCTTGAGTTGTTTACTTTCACTATTTTAGTTTGTGATTGTAAAACTCTGATATATTAGTTTTTTTTGAACAGTCAAAAATAAATTGAATTAAAAAAGGAATATTTCAGGGGTACTCCAACCCTTATACAACCTTTCTAGTCCGGGTATAAAACATAGTTCAAACTAAACCGCAGAGCTAGATGAAGTAGAAAACTGTAATACAAAAGTGAACATAAGCCAAATTAGCTCCATTAAGGGATGCAAATGCAGAAGTCACACCCGCTTACTCTAAAGAAGAACACAAACCATTGCGATAGAAGATACGTAATTACATATCAGCACTAATAAACGTGACAAAGGCAACAGTTCTGCACCCTTTATAGTTCAGGTTCCCATTGCTCCACCGCTTGAGGTATAGACTGTCATCTCTAACCTGTGTGTACTTGTAAAACAACCAAACTCCTATGCTTCCTACCCACTCTCACCCTCCAAAAGACATCTGGGTACACTTAAGGTAATCTAAACTACACTATACCAACGATTGAAGACATTTCAGTGTAGAAAAGTACCAATCCGAATATGAAAATGAATTTCTCATCCGCTTATACTTGAACCACAACCAACCCTTTAACTGTGCTAAACAAAAAATCTCTTCATCATCCACTATTCTACATTTAAAGACCACCTTATTTCTATGGTTCTATATATCTGACACAATAGCAACCTACATTCCTTTCTACATTCTATTAACACTCTGTCTTTGCCCTAACAAACAGAAACTTTGAATGTGAATATAAATACCTTCAGGTTTAACTGACACATTCCTTATCCATCTCTCTCATATTGGTCCCAAACTCTCTATGTCACCTAACAAATATCCTAAACTCTGATATATTAGTGTGAATTTGGTTGTGGTTCAGCAATTGTGTATCTATAAACAAAATTCTTTATTTTATTTAATTAAAAAATGTGTTTAAGCTATTATTTCAGTTATAACTTATTTTGTCTAATTCATTTTTACATAAAAGACCTGCAAAAATGAAAGAAAGATAGTTGGCAAAACCACAGACATGATCGTGACTGGTTGAGCTGCGAGGTAAACTGCAGTGCACATGCGATGCCACGGTGAAAGAAATGTGCAGTTTTTGTTTATTCCAACTGTGATGAGTGGATGTGTTTGCACACTCCATTATTGGGTCCTCACAAATATCATTCCGTAAGATTTGCAGCACACATGGCATTCAGAAACATGGCTCAATCCTTATATCATTGTAAGGGATTGTCCTTTCATATACTAAAGAGAGAAAAAGTAACTCTAAAAGCTTACACTAAAAGAAGAATCTATAATTGTTAAAGATAAAGTCATTGCATTTTCTTCAATATTTTATATGTGGACGCAGGTCAGCACAGGTGTATCATTCGGATCACAGGTCCATTCTCATAAAGATAACATTATAAATTTATTTAGTCAAGCAATTAAAAAAAATATCAGAAGCAAATATTTCATATTTTTAGTAGAATATATTTTAATTATAATATTTAAGAGATGTAATTTAGCATTGGAGTCAAAACTTTCTGAAATTCAAAAAATTATTTTGAAAACAGGCCAAAATAAAAATTAGAACCAAGTCAACCATACTGTATTAAATATGGAACAAGGGGGAAATGACACTTTAACTCCCTCAAATCATATATTATTCATCATGTTTTAAAATAATATTTACTTATTTTTACTTTTAATAAAATAGCATGTTCATCTTTTGATTATCAAATAAATACACTTTACAATATTTTTATGTTCTAATAGAGAAATATTTACTATTCTTATTTTATTTAAAAAATATTATTATTTTAAAAAAGAAGGAAGACGAATATTATTTATAAAAAATATAAGAGATGTGTATACTTATTTAAAAACTATAAAAATAAAATTTTAAGTGTTATTTTATTAAAAATATAACTAAAATAAATGCCTATTTTAGAACTACGAAATGAGTGTAATTTAATGTAAGTTTGTGGGAGACAAGTGTAATTTACTTATAATAAAATAAAAGTTATAAAATTTAAGTACTATTATGTTTTAAAATTTAGAATATGCATATGATAATTATTATTTCTTTTAGTATATCTCTTTTTATTCTTTCTCTCTCTCTCTCTCAAATAAAAAACCAAATATACAAACACTCACACAGTAAAATAAATAAACCAATTTTTTTATTAATTATTGAATGAGTATTTGTGTTTTAAAAGAAATCTATGGCAGTGCCTTTTTTTTTTCAAATATAAACTAATTAAATTAAAATGAATAACGTCTCTAACATCATGTGAAGAAATAATAAAGTATTTATTAATATTTATATTTATAATCTAAACTAACAAAGTGTTATAAATATTTATATCTTTAATTCCTACACTATAAAAAATAGTATGAATTATAATGTGTATTTTTTTCTAAATAGATATCTTTATTTTTATCTACTTATTTTTTTCTTTCTGCTGAACAGCTCCTTGATTATGTGCTTCCTCTCCAATAGGAGTCATTGCTGTCTTTTTTTTGCAATCTGCAAATCTGCATCCAAATAGTGTTGAAAAGTGAAGAGATGACGTTGTTCTTCTTATCTGTTACTTTTTTTGTGAGGTAGTTTCCCAATATAGTACATGAACATAAATGGTACCTGTTTCTCACTCTTGTCGTGTATAAAAAATTATATTCATTGTGGCAGTGTACCCTAATAGTTCTACATTGAGAATTCAAGTAATTTAAATATATATGTTTTAATTTGCAATAGATAATACTTAGAATTATATTATCTCAATGGTGGAATCATTAATGTACTGTGTGAAAATGGAAGAATGGTTTATATGTTAATTGAAGGTCTATTGCTGTATACTTCATCATAGTATTATATGACTTAAAAATTGATGTAAAAAATAATTTAAATAAGATGATTAATTCTAACTGTATTATCTTAATAAATTTATGGTGGAGATTAGTATATAATAAATTAGCTTTGAAAAAAATGATTTGATTTTGAAAAATAGAGTTAGAATGGAATGTGGTTGACCGCTGACTAAACATTGTTTGCCGGTAACACGGGGAAGTGGAAACTTTATTCGAGCTTGTCGGGGTTCACCAAATCTTAGTCTCAGAGTCAATAGATTGTGTGTACTCATTCTGCAACCAATGCGACAACCCCTATATAACCTACGCTCTATCCTACAACTTTGCACTATAATTTCTACACTTTTTAATCATCGTTTCATTAACATTCCCTGCTTATAGAGCCCTTACTGTGACTTTCACTTGTTAGGGGCAAAACTAACATTTCCAATTTTAAACACTAGATTGCAGGTGATCTTTGTTTCCACTTTCATTCACGTCTCCCTCAGACTCTTCTCTTTTCGTTCACTTCCTTTTGTTTTTCTTCACCATGAGTAGAACAGCAAGAACAAACACCACTTAACGTCAAAAATTATTCATACACACTTTTACTAAAACCGTCTTAATTTAATATTATAACGACTAAAACATCTTTTGTCTTGAAAGCGTTGACTAGGTTACTTCAAAATTAAGAAAATTCTAAATAATCTTGTAAAATTGCCAAAATATTTCTTTATTACTATTATTATATTATTGACATAAACTTAACCCAGTAATTAAACTCATTACATTTTTAAATGCTTTTTAATTTAATTATAGGAACAAGATGATTTCTAAATTAGAAATAAGTTATCTATTCTACTTATAACTCTCACTTTTATTTAATAAAGTATGAGGGAAATAACTTAGGTAATTTTCAATCTTGCTAAGAGGTAGAAAGGGAAGCTGAAAAGGACAATGATTGAAATTGTTGAAAATACATATCATATTAAAATTTTCATTATAACTAAATTGAATGATATTTGTGTGGTTAATGTAACCAATTTTAACTAGTGAAATAAGGTTTTATCCCTGTTAAAATAAATTCTTGATCCATTCATCTTAATCATGATTATATCATTGATACTCTTTATTCTTCTGTACTAAGCAATATAAGGGACAATTTTATATGGGTCTACTGTGAGCGAATGTCTGATCTTCTTTGTGAAAGCAGCAAGCATGATTGTTTAATATATGAATAATATGATGGATCAAAATATGATAAAAGTAAAAGAACTGTTTTCTCCAAATTACCTCTCTTGGGAAATGTGTTCCTGACAATAACAGGTTAGTAAAATATGTCATATGTAGCTCCCCAAATGTTTTTCTAAAAATAGTATTTTAATGAATCTAGGAAATAAATATTATTCTATGAGATTTAGATAAAAAGTGTTAAAAGAAGGTGTACCATTAATGTTTCCTTTTTCACTATCACCATCTTCTAACTTCTTTTTTGTTTTGAGTGGGAAGGGCATTAAAACCCAAAACTACAGTCGATTACCACTTTTTAAGTAATGGGGTTAAACAGAAGCCTAAGTTATCCTATAAAATATTTAATATATATCCCCATTTCTTCTTTTCATTTTTTAATATTGCATTTATTATTATTATTTTTCTATTTTTACCCATTCTAATTTGGTTGAGTGATGCGAGGAGGGAAGAGTAAGGAAAAAAATGAAGAAGAATCATTATTTAATATTATTATTAATTATGTTATTTTCATAACTAATTGTGTCTTCTAATTAATTATGAATCTATTTTTTGTTTTTTTAAGCAAAGGAAATGCATAAGTATCACTAATAACTAGATTTTCACAGCATCCAAATCAAAAACGGTTATCTAAACTTATACGAAGGTGAACAAACTTTAACTATTTGAGAAGAAATCCTTTGTATAAAGAATGAAACTATGTTCTACCAAACAAAACCTTGTTCTACATTAATAGCGAAGGAATGAAGTTTATCATCGTATATAAATGTGGAAAACCGAAACATTTGTCCTATTAGTGTATTTTAAACTGTTGATTCATCTACTTCTCATTTTCCCGCACCAAGCCAACAAATTTGAACAAAAAATTGCAACCTTTACTCATGGCTATTTCAATGACAATCATGGCGGCATATAATTTAGCATGAATATCACCTTTGTTTCCTAAACATAAAAGCTAAAGAACTTGCATTGTGATTTTTGAAAAATTGTCATTACAAAACATTGTGTTTGTGGTGATAGTTATCTTTATATATATATATATATATATATATATATATATATATATATTTTTTTTTTATATGCTTCACTTAAGGTTATATCTTTTGCAACTGTCTTTTCTATCAGAGCATCAAGTGAGTGAAATATAATATCAAATAAAAGGAGTATATAAGTGAGGCAGAATAC
>Ga0099824_1011133_pt1 | contig 10309 bp, 7 predicted proteins | sample SiratrowhiteBW_FD_76837 | JGI IMG/M metagenome (GOLD analysis project Ga0099824, IMG submission 76837) | Root nodule microbial communities of legume samples collected from California, USA - Siratro white BW | ecosystem: Host-associated > Plants > Roots > Nodule | place: USA: California... | reverse complement strand
TTCTAGATCCTAGATTCAATTCTTCAAACTTCAAGAGGTCTTCACCCATCTATCACATAATCTAGAGCATCTTCACTTGGTTGAATTCATCAAATCACTGCAGCAGTCCACTGGTGCTAACAGTGTATAATATTTAAAATAAAAAAACCAATCAAAATTAGATTATGATAGTATTTAACTGGTATAGTAACCTTGCATTTGACAATAGCTGTTTAAAAAAAAAAAATAAAATACAAATTTAAAGAGATAATATACAAAACAAAATAATAAAATACTTAAAATTTAAGTTTATATTCTTAAATATAACTTAAATTTTTCACATTTTTTAAATAAACTCTTTTTTAAAAAATAGTACTTAAGATTTAAATTATATTTCTAAACATAACATTTTAAGTATGAAAGAAAGCTCAATGTTAATTGTAATTCTTTTATCAACATCGGTGAAAAATAAAACAAACTGTTTTCGACTCGCGGAGACAAAGAGATATTCACTTTTATATTTGAAAAAAAAAAACTATTATAAATTTTAGGTCTATAAAACAATTTTAAGTTTAAATCATTTTAAACTTCGGCAACTAAAAAAAACATTTTAAAACTAGCAACTACACTATTTATTCTAAAATTTCAGTAAAAGTATCTTGGGTAAACATAAAAAAACATTTAATGATGTTGTCATGCTACATTAAAATCCACTTGGGAGTTGATAATTGCTCACATGCTTAAAAATACAGATTTATTTTAAATTCAGAAATTAAAAACACAATTGAGCCTCACATCAAAATATACATACATTAAAGTAATGTAATCATAATCATGCATTGAAGTAATTGATTTTTTTAACGGACAGTATGTCAGTTTATATTACCGGAGTTAATATAATTATTTGTATATCAATGTAATTACAATGTATGGGAATAGTTGTAATTAAACATCAAATAATTCATTTTATCAAGATATTAAATTACATTTATACAAAACATTAAATTTTTCGAATTTTTCTAGTGTGAAATGTTTTATTGAAATAAATAATTATCACCTCTTTATAGTAAGAATAACTCTTCTTATTACCGGTTATAATTATAACGTCACAAAGTACAGTTTCAAATATAATATAAAAATATTTATTATTTTTATTTATATAATATTTAAATATAAAATATAAAAAATGAAAAGAAAGTGTTATATATATTATTTATTTTTAGGTCTGAGATGTGTTTAGTAAAAAAAAAAAGTGAAAAAGTTAGTTAGTTTTTATTCAGAAATATATAAAAATAATATATACTTAGTATTTTGAAATATAGGTTCAATAATCTCATAGTAATGCAATAATAATAATTTTTTAGTATTATTAAAACTAATTTTATATAATATTAGGTATTATGAATATTTTTATCTCTTCCTAGATTTAAGGAGGTGTTTTCAGTACAAGAGAGAAGGGGAAATAGTAATAGCTTTATTTAGTTGAAAGTGAGTGGAAATAATATGGACTTATTAACTAAAAACACAACAGTGATTTATTAAAATTATTAAAACTAATGCTCTAAATTGAATATTTTTTATAACTAATACTTGAATGTTCAATTAGAAATTTATAGAATGATTAATACCTAATAATATGTATCATAAAATACATAATTAATAAATTGATATAAATTATTTTAAAATTTGATAATTTTTAAAAAAAATATAAAGATGGACAAGTCTTAATTGCCTGACAGATTATTTTAAAATAATTGTGTTAATGTAATATAATTTTGAAAAAGATAAAGCGAAGTCTTATTTAAGTAATTGGATGTCAATGTTGTTGAAAAATTTTGTGTGATTCAAACATAATTTCAACTATATTAACCTAATCATAGTTTCTTTCATTTACACTAAAGTCATATAATAACTCGAATTTAATTAAATACTGATTTAAACTGAAGTTACATTGTGTGATTAGAATAAAAGTAGCGCAGGTTGAGAAAAAAAGAAAAAGGAAGGGGATGGAAAGAAATGAGAGAAATTTTATAAAAGCAAACATAACATAGCAAACATTATAAAAGCAATTATCTTTAGTGTAACAAACATAACATTATAAAAGCAATTATTATATCTTATTGTATTAAACATGTTTTTAATGTACAATGTTGAAAAAAAAAGAAATATTGAAATTATAAAATCAGAGTTATAAATAATTTTTAAAAATACAATACAGTGATATAATTGCATTCATCACAATAGACATAATACAATTTTTTAGTTGCTTGCGAAGATGGTAACTTGTTTATGTGAAAAGAGGCTGTAACAGGATTAACTTGAAAATAAGATGAAACATGTTAAGAAGACTAAGTAAAACTAAATTGAAAAGAAGAGAAGAGAAGAATTGGAAGCAGGAGAGTCCCATTAAATGATGAACCTTAATGGAGTCTTTCTTTATTGTCTTCAAAATTGAAATCAGAAATAAAAATGCTCATCTCATCAAGACAAGACATCATCCTTTGGTTGGTTCCCATTACCACCACTTTTGTAGACGCAAAAAGAGACAGCAACCACTAAGCACCCTTTTTCAAACTCAACACGCCGAACCAGAATTTTAAATAAATAAAAAACAAAATATAAAATAACTAAATAAATAAAAAACAATAAATATCAGGTTAAACGCCGTCGTCTACATTGTGCAATCTCTCTCTGATTAGTAAACTAGCTTTCCGCAAAGAAGAGAAAGAAATAAACACAACACTTGAGAGGAGGCAAAATCGCGACCGGATCCATTTCTTCATATCGCTCTTGTGTGTTCAATTTCCACATTTTGGGGAAGAAGAGAAACAAATTCTCTGTTAAAACCGGTTTCGCCCTAGGGTTTCTCGCGAAATGTGCGCGATCGAGACCTAGGGTTTATGAGGCGTTGATTTTTGCTGCTGCATAAGGTTAAAGCGTCATCGTTTCTATTCTCTGCTCGCGGGAGCCATTTTACCAGACCGCAATTTCATTGTGTCGATTGAGTGCATGGAGAGGTTTTCGTCTCACCGGCGTCGTTCCGATGGAGAGAGTATTTCCGCTTCAGCCGAGGATAATCGCCGCAAGCGCATCAGAGTTTATTTTGATTTCGAGTGAGTTTCAGTGCGAGTCGTTGGCATTGGGCATTTGTTACCTTTAAGATGTGGTGTTTTTCACTAGGGTTATGTTACGATTGATGTTCCTTTCTGAATTGGGATAATTGGAAAATGCATGCGGGACAAGGATGTTATTGCATTATCGAGAAATGTGGTGTATTGATGTTCGTTTTTTTTTTTATTTGCAGTGGCGCTCATTCTTCAATTGCGAGTTCTTCGAATTCTGGGAAATCCAGTGCATCTGCCGAATATGGGGATTATATTGATCCTCAAGGATCGTCTGTTCGATCCAATGATGATGCTTTGAGGTTGATGTCTTCTGGCGAGGAGATTAGCTTTGACGAAGGAGATGACAGTGACATCGCAAATGTAGATGATCTAGTAGCCAAGATGGATCTTACGGATGATTTGTTGCACATGGTATTTACTATTTGTTGCTGTTGTAATGGTTTGAAAATTGGAAGTCTATCCTTACCCGTTCCCCTTGTAATTTAGGTTTTCTCCTTTTTGGATCACTCCAATCTCTGCAAAGCTGCCAGGGTTTGTAAGCAGTGGCGAACTGCTAGTGCTCATGAAGACTTCTGGAAGTGTTTGGATTTTGAAGATCGTAACATATCTGTTGAGCAATGTGAGTCCGATAATATATTTCATAATAAATTGTGATTTGTAAATATTTGGTGCCTTTTAGCATTTAAATATGGGTAGTGGAAATAATGCTGTGTCCCTCGTAATCCTGTAAATATTCTGATACAATTCTTGTATCTTTGTGTAGTTGAGGACATCTGTAGGCGTTATCCTAAAATCACAACAATCCGCTTGTCCGGTCCTTCATCTTACCAACTTGTCATGAAGGCTGTCTCTTCGTTAAGGTTGGTAGCTTCTTCGGTATTTGGGTTGCCAATTAAGTTACCTGTGATCATTTTCATTCTTTATAACTGTTTTCAGAAATCTTGAGGCTTTAACATTGGGAAGAGGAAATATAATGGATAGCTTTTTCCATGCTTTGGCTGATTGTTCTATGCTGAGGAGACTGAGCATCAATGATGCTATACTTGGCAGTGGTATTCAGGAAATATCAGTTAATCACGACAGACTGTGTCATCTTCAGTTGACAAAGTGTCGTGTGATGCGTATAGCAGTCAGGTAAATATGTTGTAGTGGTTAGCACACATTCAGCTGTATCTTTACCAGCAAACTCAAATGTGATTGCTTATTCTTTTCCAGGTGCCCACAACTTGAAACTATGTCCTTGAAGCGCAGTAATATGGCTCAGACTGTACTCAACTGCCCCCTTTTGCAAGAGCTTGATATAGGGTCTTGCCACAAACTTCCTGATTCTGCTATTCGATCAGCTGTTACATCATGCCCGCAATTAGTTTCTCTGGACATGTCTAATTGTTCATGTGTCAGTGATGAAACATTAAGGGAAATAGCCCAGAATTGTGCTAACCTTAGTTTTCTTGATGCATCATACTGCCCAAATGTATCCCTGGAGGTATGCTTTGAGTCTATAATCACTTTGTGCCTATTTAGATTCTATCTGCCTTATTTTGACATGTTTCCCCCTCCTATTTGAAAGACCGTTCGACTGCCAATGTTAACTGTTCTGAAGCTTCACAGTTGTGAGGGCATCACTTCAGCTTCAATGGCTGCAATAGCTTATAGTTACATGTTGGAGGTATGTGATTTTTCCATGAGGCTCATATTAATGTCTTACTTCTCGGGCAAGACTTGCAAATGAGAAATGATGTTACTGCTTTTGTAGGTTTTGGAGCTTGACAATTGTAGCCTATTGACATCAGTGTCTTTAGATCTTCCTCGCTTGCAGAACATTAGATTGGTTCATTGTCGCAAGTATGGCCACCTTTTGCTTCTTGTCACATTTTTTTAATGCTTCTATTCACTGTATTTTCGAGTACTTTCTTTTCTAATTTCTTAAACTATTCTTCTTGTCAGATTTGCCGATTTGAACTTGATGACCCTAATGCTGTCTTCTATTTTGGTGTCCAATTGTCCTGCCCTCCATCGTATAAACATCACATCGAATTCACTTCAAGTATGTCATAATTATGTCCTTCATTTTCTGTTCCCATATTTGTCTGTACTATAGTGGATTAAAGGGAAGAATTGTGGCAATGCAGAAATTAACTATACCAAAGCAGGACAGCTTAACCACATTGGCTTTGCAATGCCAATCTTTGCAAGAAGTGGATCTCTCTGAGTGTGAATCTTTGAATAACTCTGTATGCAATGTTTTTAATGATGGTGGAGGCTGTCCAGTGTTGAAATCGTTAGTTCTTGATAATTGTGAGGTATATTTTAATCATTTGGTGTTCATTTTCCCTAATTTGCTTGTGCATGATCTACGCCACTAGTATCAACTAGTAAGGGTCACGTATTTTATATAATTTTTTAGACGTCTTTTCCAGTATATCTCCATGACGTCATATTGTGAATTTTGCCTATGGAGTTATTGTCTGTAATTTTGTTAATTATTTTTTAAAATTCTAACCTGTGGTGTTTTATGAATCCAGAGTTTGACATCGGTTCAATTCATCAGTACCTCTCTGATCTGTCTTTCACTTGGTGGTTGCCGGGCAATAACTAATCTTGATCTCACATGCCCTAATCTAGAGAAACTTGTTTTGGATGGCTGTGATCATTTGGAAAGCGCGTCATTTTGTCCGGTAAGTGGTATTGGTTGCTTTATATTCTGTTTGCATAAGATTAAATTTTTAATTCTGTCTTTTTATTTTGAATATTTGGCATATTGCGAAATCAATAATTACAGCTACTGAATATTGGTATGAACTATGAAATATGAAATCTTCTGCTTGTTTGTTTTCCTGACTGTCCTTTCCAAGCTATAAAGTTTATACTTTATAATGTAAGTCATCTGGGTCTCCCATCTAGAAAACATTTCTGTTTTGCATGAGATGAACTTTTGTTAATCTGATTTACACTAGCTAGAGGCTAAGTATTTTTCTTTTCATGCCTCACTTCTCAGGTTGGTCTTTCATCCCTCAATTTGGGAATATGTCCTAAATTGAGCACACTCAGCATCGAAGCACCTTATATGGTTTCACTTGAGTTGAAAGGATGTGGTGTACTATCTGAAGCATTCATTAATTGTCCACTCTTAAGCTCTCTCGATGCTTCCTTTTGCGGGTTATCCATACTTTATTTTCCTATTTATCCTTTCTAAAACATTCATTAATGGTTTCTCTGAACATCTCTAGACTCTTCCTTCTGCAATGCTGACTGACTTTTACTGTTTGGAATTACAGCCAACTAACTGATGACTGCTTGTCTGCTACAACTGTCTCATGCCCATTGATTGAATCATTGATATTGATGTCATGCCCCTCAATTGGTTCAGATGGTCTTCGATCCTTATATTGTCTTCCAAATTTGACTGTTCTTGACTTATCATACACTTTCTTAGTGAACTTGCAGCCTGTTTTTGATTCTTGTTTACAGTTAAAGGTTAGGGTTACCATAGCATGGTTTCTTATTCTTTAATTTTTTAATCACGAGTTGTGCTAATGAGATGGGTTTAGAATAATCGTACTTTTTTTATAATCAGTATTGTGTACTCATCATGGTATCATATTCTCATAATTTCAATTTGTCTTTTCTCCACCTAATTCTTGATAATTTGGCATTTTATATTAGTTTTTTTTCTTTTTTATCTTCATCTTTGCTGATACTGCTACTTTTTTTTTCTCCTGTTTCATGAAGGTGTTAAAGCTGCAAGCATGCAAATATCTCACTGAAACATCACTTGAACCTCTTTACAAAGGAGGTGCTTTACCAGCACTCCAGGAGTTGGACTTATCTTACGGAACTTTCTGTCAGTCAGCCATAGATGAGCTTCTTGCTTGCTGCACAAACCTCACTCATGTGAGCTTAAATGGCTGTTTGAATATGCATGATTTGAATTGGGGATGTAGTTGTGGGCAGAGTAAGAATTTGCCTGCTGTAAACACCCTATCCAGGGCAAGTTCTAATGAGAATGTTCCCGAATCAAGTGAGCAATCCCCTCGGTTGTTGCAAAACCTAAATTGTGTTGGGTGTCCAAATATTAGGAAGGTTGTCATTCCATTGAGAGCAAATTGTTGTCATTTGTTAAGTTTAAACCTTTCCCTCTCTGCAAATTTGAAAGAGGTTGATGTTACTTGTCTCAACCTATGCTTTCTTAATTTAAGGTATGGTTGGGTTTGCAATAAATCTGTGTTGGCTTCTATCCATCTCATATCAGATATATGGTAACGTTTTAACTTCTCTCTTCAGCAATTGTTCTTCTTTGGAAATTTTGAAGCTAGAGTGTCCAAGATTGACTAGTCTATTCCTTCAGGTATTAAGTCTTCCCTGCTAATCTTAATCCGTTACAAGTTTTGAATATTGACGCTTCAGTGTTGTCTTATCCTTTTATTTTAGATATACTTTACTATATATAATATATATATTAATAATATAATTACGTAATACGTAGGTTATCTTTTCTGCATTACAGCATTTATTAGCCTTCATTTTTACCTTGTGAAATTTATTGAAATGTTTGAAAGATCCCCTGCTCTGTATCACTGATTTTATCTGTTACATATTTACTTAATTCTCTTGTCTTGGATTGCCTTGCTCCTTTAAAACTTTGTATAATGGAGTGTTTCCCTGTTTAAGGTTTCTTACGAACTCTAGAGGGTTGGATAAGTCTTTTATGGAGTCATGTTCGGATTTGAGATTGGCTTTTTGTGCTCCACCGGAAATTTAGCTTGTTAGAAATGTATTTAGTATATTGTGTTAGGATCCAATTTCAAGGTGATTGACACGAGTCCCTCCTTGGAAGTATAAGATTCTAGTGTAGGATTTATGAATTGTTGGACTTTCTTACCTGGATAGCTAGTTTTTGTAGTGTGGTTCTTATCATATTTTCATCAATTAAATTTACTATCAAAATCTTGAAGCTCACCCCTTATCAATGTGTCAAACCTTCGTTTCATTAAACTTTTTTATCTTTGATATTTTGGGTTTTCAGTCTTGCAATGTTGACGAGGAAGCTGTTGAAGCTGCTATATCAAAATGCACTATACTGGAGACTCTTGATGTTCGCTTTTGTCCAAAGGTGATAGCGAACTCAGTTTTCTGTTATATTCCTTATTCACTTTGCGTGTTGTCTGAGGCTTTTAGCCATTTAACCTTTTCATACGTAATGATGGAATAATGCTTAATTATTACTTTTGGTCATGATCTTCGACTAATAATTTTTTGAACTTCATGGTGGTTCGTAGATAAGCTCAATGAGCATGGGAAGATTACGCACAATTTGTTCAAGTTTGAAGCGTATATTCAGCAGTTCGTCAACTTTGTTGCCTTGATCAAGGATGTCAGTTTTTCCTAGTTAGTGCATTTGTTTCACTTGGATTGAAGGCGCGCTTCGTAATAAATCTGTTGTTTCATCGTGTTCTGTAAATGGCTAAATTTTAAATTTGATTGTGTTTGTTTTGCATATGGAAATCAGTTCTATTTTTGTTGCAATAATTTATCTTTATTCTACTTGCTATTCTTGTAAATCAACAATTCAAATTTCAGATTTCTGACGAATCCGTGTTGAAGAATACAGGTATATTTTTTACTTTTTGTATTTTGTTTTAAGTACTTCTTTCTAAAAGAATTTACATTATTCATCAATCAATTTATTGCCAATATTTATGTTTGAATCTATCTTCAAAATAAGTATGTAAAAAAACTGAAAATGTTATTTTTTTTATCGAGTGTTAAGGGGACAATTTTTTTAGAAAATATAGAGGGGTACAAATACTAGCAAATGAGTTAAAGAAATAGTGAATGAGTTAAAGGAATAGTGAATTTTATAGAGCAAGATAGAAAAGGAAAAAGGTCTTAGTTTTCCATTCTTGGTTTGATCTGCTATAACATGATGCTGCAAAGTATGCCGTATTATCGTTTCCAAAAACTATTATAAGGCAGATTCCGTAAAATTTACGTAAACTTGTTTGTATATCGAGGTGTGGTTATTATGACTAGCACATATGGGGAAATTAACTGGGGCCTATTATGATTTTGAGCTTTTATTTTCCCAGATTTTGACGACTGAAGGTAAATCAGATTTAGTTTTATTGTTTTTCTAGTTTTTAGGTCAAGGAGGTTTTCAATTTGAATGTCGTTATTGTTAATCTACGCCTGATTATGTTATTGTAACAGTTTAAATATGTTTTTCTCTCTCTTTTTTTTTTTTTTTTTTTTTTTTTTTTTTTTTTTTTTTTTTTATTTTAAATTTTTTTTTTTTTTTTTTTTTTTTTTTTTTTTTTTTATTGGCTTATGCTTTACACTTTAAAATTTGGGGTGAATATAATTTTGGTATCATAACCTTTTTAAAAGAAATTCGGCCGTTTTAAAATAAAGAAAAAAAAACTTGGTATTATCAATGGATAGCTAATGGAGTGATGAAAACCATTACTTTTTTTATTAGTAGAAATGGGACACATGTATATAACTCATGCAACTATCAAGTGAATTTGAATGCGCTATGCTATGTAAACAGTTATCAAGTTTTGTCTTTCAAATTTAAAAATAGTTTTTTGGTTGGGCCGATTAAAGAGAATGGAAGAGTGAGAAAGAAACGGGAGAGCAAGAGGTACGTTCAAAATTGCTGCAAAATTTGTATTTTAGACTATTGTTAATTCAAATTTCAGAAGTTTAAAATTGTAGAGAATATACTTTTTTTTTTTAAATATAAAATTAGCCATGTTATAAAAAATATTTTATCTTCAACAGAGATAAGTTATATATAAATTAAAGGTGTTAAAAAAAATCTAAATATAGGGATCTAATTTTTTTTTTTAAAATTGGAATATAGAAAAATACTTTTAAATTATGGAACTGAAAAAGTCATTTAAAAACTTGAGTGATGGAATGATCAATTTTATTTGAAAACTAGAAGGACTAAGAAAAATATTTAATGGGTTTGTTTTTTGTGGGAAAAAATATTTAATGGGTTGACGTATTACATTTAAATTTGCATGACAATTGAAGTAACAGTCACTAGTTCGCGGCAACTTCTCAGTAACGTAGGTTCAGTAACGTAGGTAGTAGTGACTAGAGATTGGAAAACATTTATATATATATATATATATATATATATATATATATATATATATATATATATATATATATTTATATAAAAAAATTATATTATA
>Ga0099824_1011131_pt1 | contig 10312 bp, 10 predicted proteins | sample SiratrowhiteBW_FD_76837 | JGI IMG/M metagenome (GOLD analysis project Ga0099824, IMG submission 76837) | Root nodule microbial communities of legume samples collected from California, USA - Siratro white BW | ecosystem: Host-associated > Plants > Roots > Nodule | place: USA: California... | reverse complement strand
TATACGGCGCGGGTACGGTCTTGGAGGCATCGTTCGGATCGGGCGCCACCGTCGCCGAGGGGCGGCCGTGGAAGTACCTCGCCTCTGTGAACTCCTGTCCGATCAGGGCGGAGCCGATCACCTTGCCGTCGTTCTCGATCAGGCTGCCTTGTGCCTGTCTTGGAAAGATGACGGCAGCTATGCCGGTGATGGCCAGCGGATAGGCAAGGCCCGTGATCGCAACCAGCAGGATCAGCACGAGGATGGCGGGACGGATTTCTCTCAACATGGTCAATCTCCAAAATCTGCTCCGTCATCGCGAGCCACCCGGTCAGCGCGAAGTGCTGCCGGATGACAGGCTCCGCGAAGCAATCCACGGTTCGGCATGATGGATGGATTGCTTCGTCGCATCGCTCCTCGCAATGACGGCTGTACGGTTACGCCAGGCCCAAGGCGGCGACCGCGAGGTCGATCACCTTGATGCCAATGAAGGGAATGATGATGCCACCCAGGCCGTAGATCATCAGGTTGCGGCCGAGCAGCGCGCCGGCGCCGACAGCGCGATACCTGACGCCCTTCAGCGCCAGCGGAATCAGCGCGATGATGATCAGCGCATTGAAGATGATCGCCGACAGGATCGCGCTCTGCGGGCTCGCGAGGTGCATGACGGTCAGCACCGAGAGCTGCGGATAGAACGCGAGGAACATCGCCGGAATGATCGCGAAATACTTCGCGACGTCGTTGGCGATCGAGAACGTGGTCAGCGCGCCACGGGTCATCAAGAGCTGCTTGCCGATCTCGACCACTTCGATCAGCTTGGTCGGGTTGGAATCGAGGTCGACCATGTTGCCGGCCTCGCGCGCGGCCTGCGTGCCGGTGTTCATGGCGACGCCGACATCAGCCTGCGCCAGCGCGGGCGCATCGTTGGTGCCGTCGCCGCACATCGCCACCAGCTTGCCCTTTGACTGCTCGTCGCGGATCAGCTTGAGCTTGTCCTCGGGGGTTGCCTGCGCCAGGAAATCGTCGACGCCGGCCTCGGCCGCGATTGCAGCCGCGGTCATCGGGTTGTCGCCGGTGATCATCACGGTGCGGATGCCCATGCGGCGCAGTTCAGCAAAGCGCTCGCGGATGCCGCCCTTGACGATATCCTTGAGATGCACGACGCCGAGCAGTCTGCCGTCCTTGGTCACGGCGAGCGGCGTGCCGCCGGCCTTGGCGATCTCGTCGGCAACGGCGTGGATCTCGCGCGCCTCGGCGCTCAGCGTCGCCTGGATCGAGCGGACCGTGTTACCCGAGGCGACGGTGCGGGCCTCGCCACCCTCGACATAGCCGAGGATCGCATCCACTGCGCCCTTGCGAATCGACGACGACCCGGCATCGATGCCGCTCATGCGGGTCTGCGCGGTGAACGGCACGAAGGTCGCAGCGAGCTCATGCATGTCGCGGCCGCGGATGCCGTATTTCTCCTTGGCCAGCACCACGATCGAACGGCCCTCCGGCGTTTCGTCCGCGAGCGAGGCGAGCTGCGCGGCATCAGCCAGCTCCTGCTCGGTCACGCCGCGGATCGGGCGGAACGCCGTCGCCTGGCGGTTGCCGAGCGTGATGGTGCCGGTCTTGTCGAGCAGCAGCGTATCGACGTCGCCGGCGGCCTCCACCGCGCGGCCGGACATCGCCAGCACGTTGAAGCGCACCAGCCGGTCCATGCCGGCGATGCCGATCGCCGACAACAGTGCGCCGATCGTGGTCGGAATCAGCGTCACGAACAACGCGACCAGGACAACGACCGAGATCGAGCCCCCAGCATAGGAGGCGTAGCTCGGGATCGTCACAGTGGCGAACACGAAAATGATCGTCAAACCGGCGAGCAGGATGTTCAGCGCAATCTCGTTCAGCGTCTTCTGCCGCTCCGCGCCTTCCACCAGCTTGATCATCCGGTCGATGAAGGTCGAGCCCTGGGCAGCGGTGATGCGAACGCGGATCCAGTCCGACAGCACCTGCGTGCCGCCGGTGACCGCCGAACGGTCGCCGCCGGATTCACGGATCACCGGCGCGGATTCCCCTGTGATGGCCGCCTCGTTCACCGAGGCGACACCCTCGATCACCTCGCCGTCGGAGGGGATGGTGTCGCCGGCCTCGACCAGCACGATATCACCCACTTTCAGCGAGGTGCCAGGAACCAGGCGAAAAGTCCGGTCCGCTCCGGTGAGCAGCTTGGCCTGGCTCTCGCTGCGAGTCTTCTTCAGCGATTCCGCCTGCGCCTTGCCGCGGCCCTCGGCGACGGCCTCGGCGAAGTTGGCGAACAGCACCGTGAACCAGAGCCAGAGGATGATCTGGAAGGTGAAGCCGAGGTCAGCGTTGCCGGCAACGAGGCCACGCACAAAGATCACCGTGGTCAGCGCAGCCACCACCTCGACCACGAACATCACCGGATTCTTCATCATCAGCCGGGGATCGAGCTTGACGAACGCCGACCGGATCGCCGGCACCAGGATCTTCGGATCGAGCATGGTCGACGCCGTCACCTGCTTCTGTAGCTTCATAGTTTCCATGGATGTCGCTCCGGATCAGAACAAGGTGTTGGCGTTCATGGCGAGATGCTCGACGATCGGTCCGAGCGCCAGCGCCGGGAAGAAGGTCAGGCCGCCGATGATCAGGATGACGCCGACGACGAGGCCGACGAACAGGCCGCCGGTGGTCGGAAACGTGCCTGCGGAGGGCGGAATCGACTTCTTCTCGACCAGCGAGCCGGCGATCGCCATCGCCGGCACGATCATGAAGAAGCGGCCGACGAACATCGCCGAAGCCAGCGTCAGGTTGTAGAAGAACGTGTTGCCGGTGAGACCAGCAAAGGCCGAACCGTTGTTGCCGGTCGCCGAGGTGTAGGCGTAGAGCACCTCGGTAAAGCCGTGCGGGCCGGCATTGGCCATCGAGGCCACCGCCGACGGCAGCACCACGGCGACGGCGGTCCAGCCGAGATACATCAGCGGCAGCACCAGGATCGCAAGCATCGCCATCTTGACCTCGCGCGCCTCGATTTTCTTGCCGACATATTCCGGGGTGCGGCCGACCATCAGGCCGGCGACAAAGATCGCCAGCACGACGAACAGCAGCATGCCATAGAGGCCGGCCCCGACCCCGCCGATAATGACCTCGCCGAGCTGCATGTTGATCAGCGGGATCATGCCGCCGAGCGCGGTGAAGCTGTCATGCATGGCGTTGACGGCGCCGCAGGACGCCGCGGTGGTGACGACGGCGAACAGCGAGGACGCGACGATGCCGAAGCGGACCTCCTTGCCCTCCATGTTGCCGCCGGCAAGGCCGAGCGCCTGCAGCGCGGTGGTGCCGTTGGCTTCCGCCCAATAGGTGACGCTGATGCCGGCGACGAACAGGATGCCCATCACAGCAAGGATCGCCCAGCCCTGCCGCTCGTTGCCGATCATGCGACCGAACACGTTGGTCATCGCGGCGCCTATCGCAAAGATCGAAACCATCTGCACCAGGTTCGACAGCGCCGTCGGGTTCTCGAACGGATGCGCGGCGTTGGCGTTAAAGAAGCCGCCGCCATTGGTACCGAGCATCTTGATCGCGACCTGCGAAGCCACGGGGCCGAGCGCGATGGTCTGCTTGCCGCCTTCCAGCGTGGTAACGTCGACATAAGGCTGAAGCGTCTGCGGGATGCCCTGCCAGACCAGGAATAGCGCATAGACGACGCAGATCGGCAGCAGCACGTAGAGCGTGCATCTGACGACATCGACCCAGAAATTGCCGACGGTGCGCATCGACGAGCGCGAAAAGGCCCGGATCAGGGCCATCGCGAGCACGATGCCGGTCGCGGCCGACAGGAAGTTCTGGTGGGTGAGGCCCAGCATCTGGACCAGATAGGATAGTGTGCTCTCGCCGCCGTAGTTCTGCCAGTTGGTGTTGGTGATGAAGGAGATCGCGGTGTTGAAGGAAAGATCCTCGGCAACCGCGCTCTGCGCGGCTGGGTTGAACGGCAAGAGCGCCTGCAGCCGCATCAGCCCGTAGATGATGAAGAAGCCACCGACATGGAACAGCAGCATGGCGACTGTATAGGTCAGCCAATGCTGCTCGCGGCGCTCGTCGACGCCGCCGATCCAGTAGATGCCGCGCTCGACCGGGCGCAGCACGGGGAAGAGCAAGGTGCGCTCGCCGTTGAACACACGGGTCATGTACCAGCCGAGCGGTTTGACCAGCGCGACGACGATCGCGCAGAAGAGAATGATCTGAATCCAGCCAATGGCGGTCATTGCGTCAAACCTTTCGAATGCACGTCGAACGCAGCAGCGGCACGAGCAGGCCCAGCAACAGCCCGCTCAGCACCGCGTCCGCGACGAGGATAGTGAATAGCGCCGGCATCGCGTTGGCCTAGAAGCGCTCGGGCCGCAACAACGCGTAAGTGAGGTAGAACAGCAGGCCGAGCGACACCGCGCCGGCGAGCGAGTAATCGAAGATCATCGCGCCCTCCCTAGAGCCGCTCGCAGGCATAGGCGTAACCGATGCCGGCTGCGAACAAGCCGAGCGCGAGCGCCGCCATGACAATGTCCATCATGAGAAACTCCTGTGCACCATCGGCGGGCATAAGCGCACGCGCGCCGGACGAACGTGACGTGCCATCCGGGGCATAGGTTTTCGAGATGGAGCGAGCAGCGACGTTATAGGAATCCTATAAAGGCCCGCCGGCGTTTCGCCGGGACAACGCTCGGGATATGTCCGCCCGTCGCCATCCGCGTTTATGGAATCCCTATATCTCCGCCCCTGCGCTCATCTCGTATTCAAATGGCGCTCCGGTCATTTTTGAGCTGCGGGCCGATGTGTTGGGTCCGCGTATCGGACGAGATGACGTCATGCCACTGCTTGCAGAAAATTCCTCCGCCGCACTCGGCGGCCGGCTGCACGACGCCGATGCAGTCACCGCCGCGCTCATGGCCGACATCGTCGGCGAGGCCTGCCGGCGCCTCCCCTCGCGCGCGGGCGGCAAGGCCGCCTATGTCGAACGGCTGATCGAGACGGGCGCCTGGATCGACGCGGCGTTGGCGCTGATCGATCTGGAGCTGCCGCAATGGCAGCTTCGCCGCCTGGTCTATGACGAGGGCGAATGGCATTGCGCGCTGTCGCGCATACGTGAGCTTCCCGACTGGCTCGACCGGTCGATCGAGACGCATCACGCGAACCTCGCGCTCGCGATCCTCAGCGGCTTTATCGAGGCGCAGCGGATCAGCGCGCCCGAGTGCCGAACCGGCGTGCCCACGGTCCGCCGCAACGCCGGCGCGCTCTACGAGCCGCTCTGCCTCGACAATTTCAGCTAACGGGCGCAGCCAAGCTGAATATGCCATCGCAGCGCACAATCGCCTGAGCGAACGGCGCCCGAGCGCCGCCCCCATATTGAGGTTACGGAACGGAACCCCATATCCCCGGCAAGGGAGTGCTTGCCGTGCAGACCGTAAGGGCGGCCCTCGTTGCGGCGGCGACCGTGCTCGTCGCTCTGGTTGCTTCGATCCGCCCCGGTGCGGCGGAGGAGGGTAGCCGCCTTGCCCTGACCATTTCGATCGACGGGGCCATCGGGCCGGCGTCCGCCAGCTACGTCAAGGACGCTCTCGCCAAGGCCGGCGAGCGGCATGCCGCGGTGGTCATTCTGCGCCTCAATACGCCGGGTGGTCTCAGCAGCAGCATGCGCGAAATCATCACCGACGTGCTCTCCTCGCCCGTTCCCGTCGTCGGCTACGTCGCGCCCTCGGGAGCCCACGCGGCCAGCGCGGGAACCTACATCCTCTACGCGACCCACATCGCGGCGATGGCGCCCGGCACCAATATCGGCGCCGCGACACCGGTGCAGCTCGGCAGTCCGATACCAGGCCTGCCGGGCGGCACTCCGGACAAGGGCGACAAGAAGGATGGCGACCAGCCCTCCGTGAAGGACGCCATGACGATGAAGACGACGAACGATGCCGTCGCCTTCATCCGCAGCCTCGCCGAACTGCGCGACCGCAATGCCGATTGGGCCGAGAAGGCGGTCCGCGACGCCGCCACCCTCTCCGCCAACGGCGCCATGCAAGCCAAGGTCATCGATCTCATCGCTCGAGACGAGGCTGATCTGCTGAAACAGGTCGATGGCCGGGCGGTGGAAGTCGCTGGCAAGACACAACACTTGGCGACGAAGGACGCCGTGATCGAGGCCATCGATCCCGGCTGGGTTGCGAAGTCACTGGCGGTCATCACCGATCCCAACGTCGCCTTCGTTCTCCTGATGGTCGGGATTTACGGGCTGATCTTCGAATTCATGTCGCCCGGCGCGGTGGCGCCGGGCGTTGTCGGAACGATCTGCCTGCTGCTCGGCCTCTATGCCCTCAACATGTTGCCGATCAACTATGCCGGCTTCGCCCTGATGCTGGTCGGCATCGCGCTGCTCGCCTTCGAGGCCTTCAATCCGACTGTCGTGATCGGCGTCGGAGGCGTGATCGCCTTTGTGCTAGGCGCGGCCATGCTGTTCAGGATCGAGGCGCCTGGATACCGGCTGTCATGGTCGGTCATTGCCATTGTCGCGGCGATGATGGTCGGCCTGATCGTGGTCGTGCTCGGCGCACTCCGCCGGGCGCGCAAGGGTCCTGTCCGGCTCGGCGCGCAAGCCATGCGCGGGCTGCCGGCCGAAGTGCTGGACTGGTCGGAGACCACGGGGCACGTCTTCACCAATGGTGAACGCTGGCAGGCGCGCGGCACCGAGACGTTCAAGTCCGGAGAGATGGTCGAAGTCGCCAACATCGTTGGCTTGACGCTGGTGGTTCGGCGCGCCGGCGCCACCGGCCAAGGAGGTCCCGCATGATGCTCGATTATCTCACCTATGCGGCGCTCGCGCTGCTGATCGTCATATTTCTGTCGCAGGCGGTTCGCGTCCTGCGCGAATACGAGCGCGGCGTCGTCTTCACGCTCGGGCGCTTCACGGGCGTGAAGGGCCCCGGGCTCATCATCCTGATTCCGGTCGTGCAGCAACTGGTGAAGGTCGATCTCCGGGTGATGGTGCAGGTCGTGCCGCCGCAGGACGTGATCTCGCGCGACAACGTCTCGGTCAAGGTCAACGCCGTGCTCTACTTCCGCATCGTTGACGCCGAGCGCGCGATCATCAAGGTCGGCGACTACATGGCGGCGACCAGCCAGCTCGCGCAGACCACGCTACGCTCGGTGCTCGGCAAGCACGATCTCGACGAGATGCTCGCGGAACGCGACAAGCTGAACGCCGATATCCAGGAAATCCTCGACAAGCAGACCGACGTCTGGGGCATCAAGGTCACCTCGATCGAGATCAAGGATGTCGACATCAACGAGACCATGGTGCGGGCGATCGCCAAGCAGGCCGAGGCGGAACGGTTGCGGCGCGCCAAGGTGATCAACGCGATGGGCGAGCAACAGGCCGCCGAGAAGCTGGTCGAGGCCGGCCGGATCCTGGCCCAGGAGCCGCAGGCGATGCAGCTCCGCTATTTCGCGGCGCTGCACGACATCGCCGGCGAGCGTTCATCGACCGTGGTGTTCCCGCTGCCGATGAACCTGCTCGATCACCTGACCCGCCGAAGCGAGGCGACCTGATCCTGCTGGTGCGTGGCGCGCCAGGCGGCCGCGCCGCGCAGCAGGAACATCGCGGGCCTTCTCCCATCAATTTACCCGCCGTGGGGCCGGTTTACGGTCGGCGGCAACATCGGTAACCTCGCATCCCAATGCGACATCGAGAGGTGCCCATGCGATCCAAGGATCCCATCAACTGGATGCTGTCGGATGCGATCGAGACACTCGCCCGCGCCGAGCGCCTGCACCAGCGTTTCCTGACCATCCATCCGCTCACGGAAAGCCGCGAGCCGAGTTGGGAACCGCCGACCGACGTGATCGAGACGGACGATGAAATTCTGATCCTGGTGGCGCTGCCGGGGGTCGACCCGGACGAGGTCGAGGCCGCGCTTGACGGCGCAACGCTTGTGATCAGTGGACGCCGCACTCTGCCTCCGGAACTGCGCAACGCACGCATCCTGCGCCTCGAACTGCCGCAAGGCCGGTTCGAGCGTCGCATTCAACTGCCGACCGGCCGCTACACCATCAGCCGCTTCGCCGCGCATGGTTGCGTCGGGCTACGGCTTGGAAAATCGAGCTAAGGAGTTCGGCATGGCTGCTACCGACACATCGAACTCAACACCGGTTTCGTCGTCCGAACGTACGACGCCGATCCCGGGCGATGCCTTGATCATCGTCCCGGCGCGCAACACCGTGCTGTATCCGAACGTCATTGTCCCGATCACGATCGGGCGGGCGAAATCGATTGCGGCGGCCCAGCAGGCGGTGCGCGAACAGCGACAGATCGGCATCCTGCTGCAGCGTGATGCCGAAGTGGATGACCCCGGCCCCGACGACCTGTACCGGATCGGCACCGTCGCCAATATCGTGCGCTACATCACCGGCCCCGACGAGACGCACCATCTGGTCTGCCAGGGCGTGCAGCGCATGCGCGTGCTGGACTACCTTCCGGGAACGCCGTTCTTGGCCGCGCGCGTGCTTCAGATTCCGGAGCCCACGACGACATCCCCCGAGATCGAGGCGCGCTTTCTCAATCTGCAGCGCCAAGCGCTCGAGGCCGCACAACTGTTGCCGCAGGTGCCGCCGGAGTTGATCGCTGCGCTGCAGGGCACGAACTCGCCGGCAACGCTGGCCGATCTTGCAACCTCCTACATGGACATCAAGCCGCAGGAGAAGCAGGACATCCTCGAGACCATCGATCTCGCGACCCGCATGGACAAGGTGTCCCGTCAGCTCGGCGAGCGCATCGAGGTGCTGCGGCTCAGCCAGGAGATCGGGCAGAAGACCAAGGCCGCCTTCTACGAGCGGCAGCGCGAGGCGATCCTGCGCGAGCAGATGGCGACCATCCAGCGCCAGCTCGGCGAAGGCGACGGCAAGGCCGCCGAAGTGGCGGAGCTGACCAAGGCGATCGCCGCGGCCAAGATGCCGCCGGAGGCCGAAAGCCAGGCGCAGAAGGAGCTGCGCCGCTACGAACGGATGCCGGAGGCCGCGGCCGAATCCGGCATTGTCCGCAGCTATCTCGACTGGCTGATCGATCTGCCCTGGAGCCTTCCGGACGAGAAGCCGATCGATATTGCCGAAGCGCGGCGCATCCTCGATGCTGACCACTATGGTCTGGAGAAGATCAAGAGCCGCATCATCGAATATCTGGCCGTGCGCAAGCTGGCGCCCAGCGGCAAGGCCCCGATCCTCTGCTTCGTCGGACCGCCCGGCGTCGGCAAGACCTCGCTTTGACAGTCGATCGCACGCGCGATGGCGCGGCCGTTCGTCCGCGTCAGCCTCGGCGGCGTGCATGACGAGGCCGAGATCCGCGGCCACCGCCGCACCTATATCGGCGCCCTGCCCGGCAACATCATCCAGGCGATCAAGAAGGCCGGCGCACGCAATTGCGTGATGATGCTCGACGAGATCGACAAGATGGGCCGCGGCATCCAGGGCGATCCATCGGCCGCGATGCTCGAAGTGCTCGACCCCGAGCAGAACTCGACGTTCCGCGACAATTATCTCGGCGTGCCGTTCGACCTCTCGCGCGTGGTGTTCATCGCGACCGCCAACATGCTCGATGGCGTCCCGGGGCCGCTGCTCGACCGCACGGAGATCATCAGCCTTGCGGGATATACCGAGGACGAGAAGCTCGAGATCGCGAAACGCTATCTGGTCCGCCGCCAGCTCGAGGCCAACGGGCTGAAGGCCGAACAGGCCGAGATCGAGCCCGACGCGCTCAGGCTGGTGATCCGCAGCTACACCCGCGAGGCCGGCGTGCGCAATCTGGAGCGCGAGATCGGCAAGGTGCTGCGCAACGTCGCGGTGCAGATCGCGGAAGGCAGCGCGACCCATGTCACCATCGCGCCGAAGGACATCGTGCCGCTGCTCGGCCAGCCGCGGTTCGAGAACGAGATCGCGATGCGCACCAGCATTCCGGGCGTGGCGACCGGGCTCGCCTGGACCCCGGTCGGCGGCGACATCCTGTTCATCGAGGCGTCGCGCACGCCAGGCCGAGGCTCACTGATCCTCACCGGCCAGCTCGGCGAAGTGATGCGTGAGAGTGTGCAGGCCGCGCTCACTCTGGTGAAGAGCCGGGCCTCCCAACTCGGGATCGATGCCGGCGTCTTCGAGAAAAGCGACATCCACGTTCACGTGCCGGCGGGCGCGACCCCGAAGGACGGCCCCAGCGCGGGCGTTGCGATGTTCACCGCCCTCACCTCGCTGCTCACGGAGCGCACAGTCCGCAGCGACACCGCGATGACCGGCGAGATCTCGC
>Ga0099824_1011120_pt1 | contig 10316 bp, 5 predicted proteins | sample SiratrowhiteBW_FD_76837 | JGI IMG/M metagenome (GOLD analysis project Ga0099824, IMG submission 76837) | Root nodule microbial communities of legume samples collected from California, USA - Siratro white BW | ecosystem: Host-associated > Plants > Roots > Nodule | place: USA: California... | reverse complement strand
TAGAAAAAAAAAAAAAAAAAAAAAAAAAAAAAAAAAAAAAAAACAGAGATTAAGTTAAATAATAAAATTTGAGTGTTACTTTTTTTTTTTTTTTTTCTTAAACGTTGTTTATAATTTATCAGCGAAAACTGACAAGGCGTTACATTTTAGGTTTGTATTGAATGCTACTGTTTATTTAAGGTTATTTAGAAGCAATCAAGAAAGGTTTTGGTTTCCCTGAAGTTATTAGTGCTGTAATTTTCTTGAGAAAAGTTTACATACGTATTTATCCCTTTACATATAATTCCATTTTATTTTTTAGTTCCTACAGTTTTAAACTTTTAATATTTTCTAAATATTCTCTTTCAGTTCTTATAATTAATAATAGTTAACGTAAAAAGTAATAAGTTAAATTAAGATAATTAATTTTTTTACGTAATTTTATTATGTAATACATTTATTATTTCATATGAATAACATAATCATTTTACGTTTTTTATTCACTAATTTACTTTTAACATTGTATTTAAAAAATAATTCAAATTTACTTAAACTCTTATAATTTTTTTATTTATATTAGTTTTGAATGATATAAAGTCATTTATTTTGGCAAGGATTTTATCCCTGAACACAAAAATAATAAACTATGCTTTATATTTTTAGAATTACCAATTATAACATATTAAAATTATCTATAATATATAAAATGATTTTTTTATTATTTTCATACACAATTGAAAACTAACATAAAATAATTTTATTCATAATATATTTTTACGTTGATCATTCCTTATGTATAAAATGATAAATATATAATTATAAAAATATGTTTTTAGGACATTGGATGAAAGAACTACTATATGTGACACTGATTGTGGTAATGTGTAGTCCCTGAGTTAGGAACTATTATGAATGTTTCTAAGGTAATACTTCAAATTGATGGTTTATTTGGTTTGAAAGATTACAAAGGTGTTTGTCTGAGTAAGGAGATTACATCAAACCTGCTTTGTACCTAAAAAAAAAAGGAGGGATGGAGATTGAAATTACCCCTTACCCAAAAACTAAGAAGAAAACTTAAAAGTAGGTTATTCACTAGAATTTGAGTGTTAGTTCTTTTCATATTACTGAATGCTATTGTTTTATTCACTCACAATCTTTTGCGCACATAAAAAGCCTAAAAAAAAGTTGAGCACGAAACATTATATTATAATGACTTTATTCTCAACTACACAATGACTTTTGATTTTGGTTTAATTAATTGTTTAAAATGATCACCAAGTTTGGAAAAAAAATGAATAAGAAATATTTGTTTTTAGATTTTCAGACTTCATAAATTATAACTCTATTATAATTAACATAATTGGTAATGCGATATTCAATAAACGATGTCTTTTTACTTTATAGATTTATTTGATTAATAAATTAGGACCTTAAGAAAATTTTAAATAGTTCCAATGATTATAGGAAATCTCAATGTTCTATTTTCCTTCGAGTAATTTAGTTCAAATTGATTTGTATGAAAGCAAGATTGAATTAAAACTTTCAAGTTAATATTGCAAACAAATCTTTCAAGATCAAAACAAATTTCCCACTGTTAACACCTAATGACTGATCGATTAAAATATCTTACGATTTAACATGTGCACCAAATTTGTAAGCTAGTTTCAAAACCCTTGATACTTCAAACTTGGTTAGCAAAAGTGAAGAATAATTTACGATTTAAGTTTTCTTAATTAATGAACATGTCATGCCAATTATTGCATATAGCCGAACAATATTTCCATCAAATGAATGATCCATTCCAAACAGCAAATTTGTGTCCAGTTAAAATAAAAGAGAATTTTGCACCAAGATAGAAACAAGTACCAATCAGACTACCAAATGAAATAAAGAACGAAATTATAGCTCATTTTGCAGGTTTGGCAATGTGTATCACATTAAAATCTATGAATGGTTAAGAGTTTAAGTATAAAACTGGTCAATGAAGAAAAGGGGAAACTCACCCCATAATTAGATTAGATGGACTTACAACATCAATTTCCGTTAAAATTGACAAAATAGAAAAAAATAATTTTTATAGAAAATAAATAAGTAAAAAAGAACTGTTTTTCCCCAGCATAAGAACATAACTCCATTCTATAGTTCTCAGAATCTGAAGTCAGGATCCACATCCATTGCCCAACAGAATTTCGCCAGCAGAGATTTGTTGAAAATCTGTAACATTTCAAGCAAGTAGCTCAAGATTAGAACAAAATGAGCGAGGAAGGCATGCATATAACCCAATCAAGCACAAGATCCTGTCAGTTTTGACCACAAATGAAACATCATTGAGGCAAAGATTTAAACTAGTCTCGTTCTGATATAAGAAAAACATTTTGTAAAACCCTTTTAAATATTATATGCATCAGGTAAAACCCTTTTAAATATTTTATGCATCAAGTAAAACCCTTTTAAATATCTTATGCATCAAGTAAAACCCTTTTAAATATTTTAGGGGTGCCCAAAAAATAAATTTTGTAATTATTTAAATAAACTTAAAAACTTTGGGAGTGAACATGGTCCTACCAGATCACTCCTGCTTCTAGAAATTGATAACGCAACAATATTAATAACATAATCTAAACAAGGAATCAGCCAGCACCTTTTCAATAGGAACTTCATGCCGCTTGCACCAGGCAACTGTAATCCTAGGGTCAAGGTAGTTTATCTTGGATGTACCTAAGGCCACAGTTTTTAAATCTTCTTTTGTCTTCATATCACGTTGCATCTTCTCAATTTTTGCATTGGTTTGAGATATCTTTTTCTCTAGCCTGTAGATTACAAAAACAACAATCATACATCATGTTTAAATAACCAATGATTAAAGATGTTACGAAAAGCTAAATTACACTTCAGGACTCAAGTTCTTTTTTGTCTTTCCGTCTGAACTCTTAGAAGGGGGCTTTCCTTTCCTTGCCCTGTCTAAATCCGTTTTCAGCTCCTTCAGAACAGCCTACAAGTAAAGATAAACCACATATAACTGTGTTAATGGGCCACCCAAACCAACAGTCTCATATTAACAATTTTCAGATATTATTATTATTATACATACCTGAAGTTCATCAATCTTTTCAGTTAACTTTGACATTTGTGCATCATGAGATTTTGAAACACTACGTTGATGATTGCAAATTATAGCAACCTGTTATGAAAGACAAAAGTCATTACAACTTAAATGTGAAAAAATCAAAATACTAAAATGCAATATCATAGATATAACTAAGCAACATGCTTTAGCCAATTCACCTGTTTATTTGCATGCTGATAAACAACAATTTTCTCCCCAACATCTCCGTCTTTAGTTTCTTTATTTAACTGTCCTCACATAATTCCACAAAAATCAAGTAAGCCTACTATATATATCCAATATAAGAAATCATAGAATATACATAATCCAATAAACATATGTTTGCCCTTACAGCATATTGATAGCATGTGATTTTTTTAAGACATATAAAGGATGCATAACAATTTCACGAGAAGCAACAATTTTACAATGGAGTGCAATTTGGTATTTGTGCAGAGTCATTATATTGCATACAAAATCTATAGAAAAGTTTTTATATGACCCTGAACACAGACAAATCTGAAGGCGTAGAAACGAGAGGCTTTGGTGTATTGGTCTCTAATACGATATGCTTGTCTTAGCTATTTTCTTAGGGGGTGGGAGGTCCCACATTAAAAGATTACATCATTAAACATACAATCAAATAACAATGTATATGAGGCTGAGATCATATAGGAACAGTGGAAAATAGAACAAGGGAATTAGCTTTTTTCATTTTTCTTTATTTTATTTACAAGGAATGTGAATATCAGGAATTTTCAAATCAACTTGTACCATATTATCCAATGTGATTGATGCATTGAATGTACGGAAGACTTTTGCTGTTAGACCAGGCATGAGTTCCTTTAGATGAGCATTTAATTTACTTGTATCCAGCTTATCAAAAAGATCATCACCAGGACGTTTATCTGAATATTACAGAGGAACAAATAATTAAGTGCTTCAGTCTCATGCTTAAAACACAAAAAAATTAATAGCTAATTTCCCACCTTTTTGTAACTTCAAGATTGCATTATATACAGGAAGCTCAACCTCAACCGTATTTTCATACTTGATAGAATCTTTACCAAGGAAGTTAAACTGCACAACGGGTAACAAAGTTACTAATAAATATAATTATCAAGGGATGCTACCATTAAAACAATCTGAGAAGGGCTACTACACTTAGAAAAACCCCTGAAGGACTTAAAACTCATCAACCATAACATAAAGTGAAAATAATTAGAAACCGAAATACCTTGAGTTTGTTGGGAGGTTCTCTTGTCACATTCTCTACTTTTAATGTGCAGCAACCAACAGTATCAGCTTCATCGTCATCCTGAAGAAATGCGATTACGAAATACCAAAATTTAACAACTAAAATCAAAATAATCATCTACTATGAACAGTCAAACACACTGTGGAAGCTGCATGTGTAGAACAAGTTATTTCAACAAATTCAAATAATGTATACATTTATTCAGCTCTAGGTTTTGCACTATAAAAAAGTATATGATATTAATACCTTCTCATTGCCAGCCCTCAGAGCTAGTTTATCAATAAGATAAGTAGCAACAGCAATTTGCAGCTTAGTAATATCTTTATTGGTAAAATCTTTTGTGTATGCAGACCTAATGTTCTCTATATAGTCCTGCACCAAGAAGTCAAGAACTATAATAATTAGACAGGTCCTTCAAAATGTCATCCCAAAATATCAAACGAAAAACACGAAATTCACAAAGATGGCGAACACATTATGAAAGCACCTTTAACATCCTAGCTTTCTCATACTTTTCCTTGTCACTTTGCCCCTTCAAGGAACTACTAGCAGCCAGAAACACATATTTGAATAACTTTGGATTTATAGGGTCACTCCAATAGGCTAACCAGGTAACTGTATTATCATGTCTTATCTCCTTCCACCTGCCAAGGTTTGACAACAAATAATTAGAAAAACTGGCTTTCAACTTGGTGGCATATTCAATATTCTTTTAAATTTCTTCTCTACGTCAAATAATTGGAGTAATACCTTTCACCAGCAATAGGACATTCAGGAATTGGGGCATCCTTTCCAATATTAATTGTGATGTCACCTGGATGAATGCGTCTTTTCAATTTTCCCATCTAGTAACATAAATTACAGTCAATAAGTACACATTATAAACTGTAGAAGCCAGTCAAAATCCTGAAGTTGAAGTCACTATATATAAAACCACTGTATCTGAAAAAAAGAGTGTATCTTGTTCCAGTAACAACTATCATAACAACCTTGGGGTGCTCTCCACGGCCTCGGAACAATCCTGGTGGTTCAACTCTAAAATTTCCAACCTAAAAACAAAGATTTGATAAAAATTAGTCTTAAGTTAAAATGATTCCTAAGTATAGAATGCCACACAATTAAAGAGGATAAAAAAAGTGGAGCTTCAAGTACAAACAACCATTTCCCAAATGTTGCAAATACAGAAACACAATTATATGGCAAGAAAGATATAGAGCATCCGAACAGTGCCAATTATTCAGCAAAAGTTGTACTACTAATGGAAGAAGTGGAAATTCAATATACATGAAAAGCTAGTATAATTTTAAATTAAGCCCTTTAACTTTAGACCTTGCACAGATTAAACTTTTATGGTAACGAAGTGCAACTAATCCCTTGAAATTGAAATTTTATTTAAATACCAGAAAAAAATTATCACATGACTTAGTTACAACACCATTAAATTCTGTTAAACCTTCGGGAAACCATATATTGTGAGAAAACCAGATTTTCTACTTCTTCCATCTAATCATGGATTGTATAATCAATAATTTATTATCAGGTTAAATATTTTAACATAGGTCGGTCACATTGAATTCCCCTAACAGCAGGGTTTATGCACAAAATTTGAACACTAAGGTCTAATATACATATGGCCCAAAGTTAAAGGGTGTAAACTTGTCTATAATAAATTGGCAACATGATGCTGGCTGACATTGTTCTGGTCAGCATTATTAACTTCACAAAGCAATCTAGTATTAAACAAGGATAGAGATACAAAAGTAAGTCAATATCCAACCACAATAACAATAACTCAACAACTACGAGAGGAAGCAACATCAATAATTCTCCAACAAAAAACATAATGGCCCGATTACAGTTCATAAAGTCTGTAGGAAATTTTTAAGATAGAAATCTACACAAATTAGAGAGAGAGAAAAAGAGAATTAAACCTTCTCTTTAACACCATCTACAATAGCCCACATGTATTTCTCCTCTTGTTTCATTTTCTCTTCCTTCAAAATTTTCTTCTCCTGCAAAAAGGACGAGACAAAAAGGGGTCAATAATCAAAACAAAAATAATAAACACAACAAGAATAAACCTCTCAGGCTAACTCAGATCAAACTTGGCACAATTCTAATTCATACAAACAGGGTATGGAAAACAGCATGTGCATAGAATATTTCTCCATTTCACTAAAACACTATTTCCTAGTGTCAGCCCCCAAAGAAGTTCTTACAGAAAACAAATTTCTGACTACGGTAAAGGTAAAAGTATAAATAAACACAACTATCTCTAAATGTTCCACTAAATGTCAATCAACCCTGCTGCTTTTGGAAATAACTAAAAAAAACTGCTTAAAAAACTGGCAGTGCTCTAATATGTAAATTTCTACTATTGTCAAGTGAAGTGTAATGTAACAAATAACAAACTTACTTCGGTGGTCATTTGCTTCTTCTTTTCCTTCTCACTTTGGTACCAGTCATATATTGGAGTGAAATCACAGTCTTTCAAGTTCTGGATTACATGATTTCTTCCAAGCAACTTTCGCCAGTCATTCCAGAAATTATCCTTGAACTTATCTTTCTGCATGTACTCAGTATCTCGCATGACTGCATACATTGTAGCAACCTGAAAAATAATTTTGAAGCTCTGAATTTGGTAAAAGGCTCAAAAGAGAATTCAGAAAGAAACTTACACATTAAAGTACTTAAATAATCCCAATTCATCAAAAAGAAAAGGAACAAGAGCAAACAGTCAACCAAAATCTGAAGAGCGTAGTCTTCAGAGAGAAAATCCTACCTCCTCTTGCTCAGGAGTCAAATCAACCGGTCTCCCCTTATAGAGCATCTTTACACCATGCCGCTGGTAAGGAGGGGGGAAAATGACACCATTGTGAACCAAAGTAGTCCATTTTTTCTGCCCGTCACCAGAGCTAGGAAGAAGTTTGCTAGATTTTGAATATTCTGAACCACTGCCTGATTTTTTAACTATCTTCTTGGCCTGTTTCTTGAAAGGTTTTGAACTAGACTTGTTAACTTTAGTAACCTTTGTCACCACCTTCTTTATGGAGGATGATTTTTCACCTGACATGGCTTGTTTCTTTATTCTTTGGGAAATGGGAAGATCGTCATCATCATCATCCTCTACCTTCAGCTCACGTTTCTCAAAGACTGGCTTAGTTTTGATAGATGCATCTGAGACTGCGACCTTAGGCTTCTTAACAGAAGGTTGCAAGGAATTACTATTATCTAGTGGTCTTTTAGCTGGCAATGGAGATGGCCTATCCTGTTTATTACCCATGCCAGAACCATTTTGCCGCTCTTTCTGAATTTTAGAAATAGGCTTCTTATCAGAGTCGTCATGGTTACTGCTAGTTGTTCCCAAATTGAAATTACGAGATAACTTTTTTGCCAAAGGGACATCATCATCATCATCAGAGTCTTCAGGAGATTTCTTGACAACAGACGTCACTTTGTTATCATGGTTAGAATTCTTCAACCTAAAACTCAACGGTTTATTATCCTCGTCATCTTCTGAATCTTCATAGAAATCTTTACCACTGCGTTCAGTAGATTTTGGTTCCACCTTGACATCAATGGACATTTTCTGCTGCCTATCTGCCAATGAAGGTGATTTTGAATTTGCTACAGGCAACTTCACAGAGGAGGTGTTGCCAACAGAATTTGGAGCTCTTGAGATACCTACAGAAGGCTTCATGGCTGATGGCTTAAGAGATGGGGCATTATTACCTTTCTGCATGGTAGAAGTTTGTCCATTTGAAGAAGGTGCATTATTAGGAATCTGTCTATATGACTGTCCCTCATGAATTTGAGAACTTGACTTCCTTGCTTCTGAAAGTGATTGATTTTTCTTACTTGAGAACCTTTTGTAAATTATTGGTGCATCATCATCATCGTCATAATCGTGAGGTAATTTTGGTTTATCGGAAGTCTCAACAGCCATTATTCAACTATGGAAAGAGTTGGTATGCGCATCAGATACAAATTCTGGATAAGAAACGTGAAGTTTCAATTAATCATGAAACATCAAGTTTTAAATTTCCAAAGCAAACACAAAGTGACATCACCAAGGAAACATCATTTGTAAAGAACTATACAGACAAGGCGTTTCAATTACAATAAAAGGGGCAACAACCTAATCCATACAAGAACTGATGAAAATATTATTAGAAATAGATCAAAAAAATTATTTAAATCCCACTGTCACCTGAAAGAATGAATTGAAAACCCATCCCAGCAATTCCCATTCAAACTACCAAAACTAACAAGATTAAAATATTCATTAAAAAAAATCACGGTGAGCTATGTCCTGAGGGTGTAGCATTGGCATAAGCTGCCCAATTGAACCAAGAATGCCCTATCAGTCATACTTGCTCACACACATAAAGAAAAATAAAAACCCCGCCAACAACATATAGAGCAAAACAATAAAAAGGTACAATGAATAGGCCACTAACAAGCTACTACCCTAAGCTATATCAGATTCCAATAACCAAACACACAAACCAGTTTAAAATCAAAATTTCAAAGCCAAGAAAAGATGAAAACACACATTAGACCGCCGGAAGAAAAAGAAAGCCAAGAACTCTTATTACCAAGCTCGTGAGAGCCTATTATTATTATTATTCTCTGCAACAGCTGAGAATAAGAGGGTTTTATCAAAAAATCAAGAATAGGCACGCACGCACGCACATGTAAAAATCTCAATCTGAAATTTCGACCAAGAGAGAAGCAACCGCAAAGGTTGAGGTTTAGGTCGTATTGTGATGTGAGGAGCAAGGGGATAAAGGGAACAACAAGAAGAACAAGCGCATGCAAGAGGTAAAAGGGGGAAAGGGGAAATGCTGGGAAAAGAAAGATCGAGAAGAAATTGCAGCGAAAGAGGAAGGAATCGATAGAAGCAGCAATTGCAGGAAGTGATAAGAGAAGTGAAGAATGAAATAGGAAAAGGGAATGATTACCGAAAAGGATGCGAATGAGGGTGGAGGAACAATAGTGGGAGGGTGGAGGAACAATAGTGGGAGGGTGGGTAGCTCACAGATAGAACCAAAGGGGAAGGAGGAGAGAGAACGAGTTAGGGTGGGTGAGTCGAACTCGACTCGGCGAATTTCGGATGAGATATAGAACGGAGCAATACGATAGAATACAATTTTACTTACAAAAAACACAGATGACAGGTTTGGGGTCTGTGTTTTTGTGTCCGGTTACTTTGTTTCAGCTAACGTTTTTCCTTCCTTTCACTCTTCCTTTATATCTCTCTCCTACCAATGGGCCCAGTTTCTTCTCCTTAGGCCCAACTTCATTCCAAATGGGCCCTGCTACTTCTCCTTAGGCCCAACTTCCGTCGTTTCGGCCCATCCGAAAAATTCGCTCGAACAAGGAGTGATTCTTCCTGCACCTCCGTGGTGACTTCCTGCACCTCCATAATTTAAAAATATTCCCATTTTAGCCTTGAAGAAAAGACGAAAATAGCCTTCATATCATTCATTTTTTTTCCACTTTGCGGGTTGCACAAACCGCAATACAATTAAAAAACAAACACATTGCGGGCTGTACAATCCGCAATTATATTTTCTGCACCTTTTACATTGCGGGTTGTACAACCCGCAATATAAAACTTTTTTTAAATACATTGCGGGTTCTACAACCCGCAACATAAAATTTTTTTAAATACATTGCAGGTTCTACAACCCGCAATACAACTTTTTTTTGAAAAAAATTTTGTATTGCGGGTTGTAGAACCCGCAATGTATTTAAAAGAAATTTTGTGTTGTGGGTGGTACAACCTGCTGCTGTGGTGTAGTGGTGGTTATTACCTTATTTTTTTTTACTTTTTATTATAGGAAATTTTTTTGGAATATTTATTTTTATCATAAATTATAAAAAATTATTTATAGCTATAAATTATTTTTTTTACTTTTTATTATAAGAAAAAATTTTGAAATATTTGTTTTTATAATTTAATTTATG
>Ga0099824_1011117_pt1 | contig 10319 bp, 10 predicted proteins | sample SiratrowhiteBW_FD_76837 | JGI IMG/M metagenome (GOLD analysis project Ga0099824, IMG submission 76837) | Root nodule microbial communities of legume samples collected from California, USA - Siratro white BW | ecosystem: Host-associated > Plants > Roots > Nodule | place: USA: California... | reverse complement strand
CTTTATTCATAAAATAGAATGGAATCAAAACTTTTTTTTATTTAAATAATAACACACATTTTTATTTTTATTTTATATTGTTTTATATTTTAGAATAATTTTATTTGCCCGGACGAAATTGGGTGTTGACAGCTGCCCCTCCTTACTTAAATTTTACTAGATGATCTGAACTTATGAAGTTCATATCATCTGAGTAAAAGATATGAAATAAAGGTATAGATAGAGGCCGAGACCTTGTACTGAGACGAGAGGGTCGCGAACCTTAAACTGACCTTGTACTGAGACAAAGAGGGCTGTAAATTTTGGATTTGAACTGACCTTGTACTGAGACGAGAGGGTCGTTTTTCTTGATTTTGACCTTGTACTGAGACGAGAGTGTCGTCGTTCTTGATTTTGACCTTGTACTGAGACGAGAAGGTCGTTGTTCTTGATTTTGACCTTGTATTGAGACGAGAAGGTCGTTGTTCTTGATTTTGACCTTGTACTGAGACGAGAGGGTCGTTGTTCTTGATTTTGACCTTGTACTGAGACGAGAGGGTCGTTGTTCTTGATTTTGACCTTGTACTGAGATGAGAGGGTCGTTGTTCTTCATTTTGACCTTGTATTGAGTCTTTTCCTTTAATAATATCTTTTGTTGATTTGAATGAAGTTTGATTTTTCCTTGTTGGAAGATGTATGTTGGATGTATGAAAATGCATGAATTTTTCTTTTTGTTTGTTCTTTTTAAAGAATGCATTTACAAATGCATGAAATGAGATTTTTTTTTTAAAGAATGCATGTTAAAATACATGAAATTTGTTTGAATATGAATTTTTGATTTTGTTCTTTTTGAAAAGTGCATATAAGACTGCATGAAATTTGAGTTTTTGCTTGATGCATTTATGAATGCATGTAATTTTTTTATTGAATATGAATTTTGAAAATGCATGTTTGAATGAATGAAATTTGATTTTTTGTTCTTTTTATTTTTTGAATGGTGCAATTATGAAATAATGAAATTTTTGATTAAATCTGAATTTTGAATTTGAATGAAAATGCATGTTTGAATACATAAAATTTGATTTTTTTTGTACTGTTTGAAGAATGCATTTATGAATGCATGAAAGTTTGATTGAATATGAATTTCTGGTTTGAATGAAAATGCATGTTTGAGTGCATGAAATTTGATTTTCTTTTGTTTTGAAGAGTGCATTTATGAATGCTTAAAACTTTGTGAATTTTTTGAATGAAAATGCATGCTTGAATGCATAAATTCTTTTTGTCTTTTTGATTTGGTTCTTCTTTTTTTTCTAAAAAAAAGAATGCATTTATGAATGCGTGACATTTTGTGAATTTCCTGAATAAAAATGCATGCTTGAATACATGAGTTCTTTTTGTCTTTTTGATATTGTTCTTTTTTTTTTAAGAATGCATGAAACTTTGTGAATTTTTTAAATGAAAGTGCATGTTTGAATACATTAATTCTTTTTGTCTTTTTGATTTTTTTTCAAAAAAGAATGCATTTATGAATGCGTAAAACTTGATTTTTTTTGTTTTATTATTTTTGAAGAATGCATATATGAATGCATGAAATTTGATTTTCTTTTATTTTGTTATTTTTGAAGAATACATATATGAATGCATGGAATTCGATTTTCTTTTGTTTTGTTATTTTTGAAAAATGCATATATGAATGTATGAAATTTGATTTTCTTTTGTTTTGTTATCTTTGAAGAATGTATATATGAATGCATGAAATTTAATTTTTTTTTTGCTTTATTATTTTTGAAGAATGAATATATGAATGCATGAAATTCGATTTTTGAAGAATGTGTGTTAAAATGCATGAAATTTTGTGTTTTTATTATTCTTTTATTTTGAATGAAAATGCATGTTTAAATGCTTGATATTTTATTTTTGATTTTCTTGGATGATAATGCATATGTTAAATGAATGAAATTCTATTTTTTTTATTTTCTTGAATGATAATGAATGAAATTCTATTTTCTTGAATAATCATTTTCGATGCTAATGTATGTACAAATTTTTTAAATGATTTTACAAATGATGATTTTTTGAGTGAACTTTTCAAAGACAATGTTTCAAAAAGATATGTACTAATTTCTCAAAAGAGAAGATATGTACAAAAGATATTTTCAATGATTTTTAAATGTTTCAAAATTTATGTACAAAGGAACATTTTCAATGATTTCTTCCAATGTTTATTTAAAAAGTATGTAAAAAGATTTTTCGAAATATATATTTTTTATGTACATTCAAAAGAATTTTTCAATGATTTTATTTTTGTTTAAATGCATATATAAAAAGAATGTAAAAGATCTCAAAAATATGTACAAACTTCAAAGTAAAAATATGTACAAAATTTTTCCTTTTCTCTTTTTCAAAATTTCAATGTGTAGAATCAGGAATTCTTGGTAATCATTGAATTCACTAGATATCAACTTCCATTTTTGAAAATTCATTTAATTCCATTTTTTAAGAAAATCTAGGGTTATTTGAAGCTAATGTCAACATGATGTAGCCATCAACTTTCCTTTTGGAACCACTACTTAGATGCATGCTTGAACCCATGGATAAAAGGGTAAGTGTTTAGGGATTTTGTGGCATTTGAAAGATATTGGAAAGCAAATCTTCCAACAGGACTGCCCCCATTTAGGTGTCCCAATTTAGGTGTCTCAATTTTGGTGTGTTGGGCTGGCTATGTGGGCTTTAAGCTTGGAGGTATGAACAACCTGTTTCAAAAAGAAAATAACGGTAGTGTAAAGGACTCTTCATGAAGGAAAATAGGCTTTGCAACTGCCCCAGTTTTTATGATAGGATTTGTGTGAGGGATTGCTTGTCTTGATGAGGTGACAAAATGGGATAACAAGGGTACGAATGAATCTGGATTGTCCTAGTTGTATGAGGGATGAAAAAGGTACTGAAAATATGATTGTCCCTAATTGGTATGTATAATGACATATGTGTGAGGGAGAGCAAGGGTATCAGATGCCCTAGTGTCACTTCTGATGTTTCATTCTCAGTTGACTTGTGTATAAATGACTCTCTTCTGAAAAAGACATTCTAATAGACTTCTTTCTTTTTTTCATTTTTCATTCATTTTTATTTTTCATTTTTTCCACGTATTATCAGTCACGTCCTCTTGTTACAAAGCTAAACTTTATGAAAATCATTGCAATCATTTCTCAATAAATATGGACTTTATTGGGCTTGTAACGTGGCCAGAGGTTATAGAATTGTGAAGTAAAAGGATATAAAGGCTCAAAAAATATTTTTTTTTATTTTATTTTAAAAACAAGGATCATCAACCAAATGTTGTAACCAACCAAGGTTATCTTCCTTTGTATCATTTACTTTCTTTCTCATTAGAGAGTTTGTACTCCCTTTTTATAACCTTTTGAGAATATCTTTTTTTTCTTACTTCTTTTCTTTCTTTCTTTTTTTCTCTTCTTTTTTCTTTTTATTTTTCAAATTTTTTTCCTTTTTTTCTTTTTCATATTTTTTCTTTTCTTGAGAAGCTTTCCATGTACTCATTGTCTGATGTGCATGTTCTTTTAGGGTTTCAGGATCTTCTGATGATACTCCTTTCTTGATGAATTAGGAGCTTTGACATATAAATTATTTTTGAATTTCTTCTATCAAAACCTTACACTAAACTTTAGATTGTTGATGATCTTCATTTGGGGTATTTGAAAGAAATGTTTTTTTTGGCAAAGAGGGTACAAAGGATTTACAAAAGTGTTTTGGATATAGAAACATGGTCATATATCATTTTGAATCATAATTGCTTGATTTTCAAAAAGTTTAACAATGGAACAAAATTAATAACTTCTAACACGTACATTTTTTTATTGTCTTATCTTTTGCTTAAATCGCCCTTTTTGGTTTTCAATCTAACGAACTTTTTTTTTTCGAATGCCCCTGAAGAATAAAGGTAGGTGATTGGTCAACTAATATAAAACTGACATTGTGCCTCAGTGTAAAAATATTCTTAGGTAATAGTAACCATTTGGACAATCTTCGATAATTTTGGGAGTCTAGGAAATTTGGGGAAAACTTAATTTTGGGAAAGACAATAGGTAATAAACACTGTGTATGCAAATTTTTCTTTAGAAAACCCAATTTTTACCTTTATTAAACATTTCTCTTGAATGATCCCATTTTATTATTATTCACAATCTTGTGGATTTAATGATCCATGAACAAATGACTCAACACATTTTTTTTTAAATTAATTATTTTTTTAAAACGCATTTATGAAATTTTTGACTTTTTGTTTTTGGAAAATGCATATATGATATATGTTTGAATGAATGAATGCATGATTTTTTCAAAAAATGCACTTATGAATGATTTTTTTTTAATGCATATATAGTGCATGTTTGAAAGATTTTTTTTTTGAAAAAATGCTTTTATGAATGCATGATTTTTTTGAATGCATAGATGATGTATGTTTGAATGAATTTTTTTGTGAGAAAATGCATTTATGAAATTTTGGACTTTTTCTTTTTGAAAATGCATTTATGAATGCATGATTTTTTTTGGAATGCATATATAATGTATGTTTGAATGATTTTATTTTTCTTTTTGAAAATGCATTTATAAATGTGTGATTTTTTTTTTGAATTCATATATAATGTATGTCTGAATGATTTTTTTTATTTTATGAGAAAATGCATTTATGAAATTTTGGACTTTTTCGTTTTGAAAATGCATTTATAAATGCATGATTTTGTTTTTGGAATACATATATAATCTATGTCTGAATGATTTTTTTTTAATGAGAAAATGCATTTACAAAATTTTGGACTTTTTCTTTTCGAAAATGCATTTACGAATGTATGATTTTTTTTTATATTTATTTCTTTTCTTTTAATATGTATGCATGCATAAATTTTTTTTGAGAATGCATATATAAATGGAATTTTTGGGAATGCATGTACAAAATTCTAGAAAACTGCATAAGAGATTTTGTGAATGCATCTATAACTATAACAATTGTAGGTAGCACAAGCGGAAACTTTTAACACGTGTCCACGTATTAAAAAAACAAAGAAAAAAATTCAAAATAAGTAAATACCCAAAAAGGAAAGCAAAACACGTGTCAAAACAAAACAATCAAATCGTGGAAGCTCACATCTGTGACATCTGGCAAGCACAAAGGTGTTCAAAATTCAAAATTCAAATTTCAAATGTCATCATCAAAACGCCCGCCTCTATCTTCATTTATAAATACATCATTCGGTGGATGACCAAAACATAAACCACAAATTCTACACACTGTCCTCTGTCTTTGTCTCACAAATTTACCTTTTATGTTGTTGATGAGCATCATTTTTGGTCCATCTGTTGGTTAATTTTTGCGATTCTTATTTCTGCTCCATCATGTTGGTTAAGTTTTGCGATTCTTATATTTTCTCCAGTAACTAACTCCAAATGGAAGTTCTCTCACAAATGCAAAGTATTATTGAAATCCTAATGGTCGTCGTAGATATTTCTTAACATTTATTATGTCGATTAATATGTCGATTAATTTTGTCTATATTGTTGCAGGTTTGAAGTTATTGAAAACTGGGAACTTGCAGTACGAGACGGAGGATGTTCTTCCAGTGTGCTTTAACCCACCTCGTGATGGTTTAACGAAGGGAAAGCCACCTGGCGATGGTGTAACGAAGGGAAAGCAACAAACTTGTGGAAAAGTCTGGAAGATGGATATTATGTTCGTTATATACATTTGTTTTATGTTTCTTTGTATTTGAAGCGAAATGCAAATTATTCTTCCAATCCTAGATATTTGTTAATTTTGTGTATATTGTTGTAGGTTTGTAGTTATGTAGTAAGAGTCCGAGGAGGTGAAGCCAGTGTGGTTTAACTTTGCAAGACAAATAGCTAAAGAAGTGAAAGCAACAAACTTGTGGAAAAGTCTTGAAGCGTCAAGAATTGTGATATATGTTTGTTATGGTAGATGGTACATATAGATTTGTGATACTGTTTCTTTGTATTTGTTAAATGTTTCTATTTGAATCTTTTATCCTACTGCGTAACTCATCCCTTAACATTTAACAAAGACTTCGCCAAGAATCCTAAACCATTCTAACACGTCGGCCAACAATAATTTTCCACTTCTAAACAACTGCGTCACACGTTCAATACACCCAAACAACTTCGTAGCTCATCCCTTAACATTTAACAAAGACGTCACCAAGACCTTGAATTCATTCCAACACGTCGGCCAACCATACATTGCCACTTCTAAGCAACTGCGTAACACGTTCAATGAACCGTAACAACTTCGTAAGTCATCCCTTAACATTTAACAAAGACGTCGCCAAGACCTTGAATTCATTCCAACACGTCGGCCAACCATACATTGCCACTTCTAAACAACTGCGTAACATGTTCAATGCACCGTAACAACTTCGTGAGTCATCCCTTAACATTTAACAAAGACGTCGTCAAGAATCCTAAACCCTTCTAACACGTCGGCCAACAATAATTTTCCACTTCTAAACAACTGTGTCACACGTTCAATACACCCAAACAACTTCGCACCTCATCCCTTAACATTTAACAAAGACATCGCCAAGAACTTGAATGCATTCCAACACGTCGGCCAACCATACATTGCCACTTCTATCCTACTACATCAGACGTTTAATACACACAAACAACTTCGTACCTCATCCCTTAACATTTAACAAAGACGTCGCCAAGACCTTGAATTCATTCCAACATGTCGGCCAACTATACATTGCCACTTCTAAACAACTGCGTAACACGTTCAATGCAACGTAACAACTTCGTAAGTTATCCCTTAACATTTAACAAAGATGTCGCCAGGAACTTCAATGGATTGAAACCATAAATTCCATATCGAAAAGTTTGTTAACAACCAAATTAACAAAGTTACAATTATTTATGCATGTCAAAAATAGAAAGATCAATACTCGGGTGATGATGTTTGAATTGTCGAACGACCCTCTCAAATTCATCTTCGAACGCCTCTTTGCCTATGTTACTGAATTCTCCAAGTTCGGATATCAGTTCTGCTTCCCTTTTTTCCTTCGCTATTTTTACCAAACATAGTTCATCCTCTGCATTCTTAGCTCTTACTATAGCACCATCAGCCAATACCTTGAATGCCCTGGCCTCTTCCTTCGCAATTGTGGCCACTTCCTTTGAGGTCTTGGCTTCTTCCTTCACAGCTTCCGCCTCTTTCTTCGCAGCATCAAGCATTTGCTCAGCAGATTGGGCTCTTTTATTGGTGGCTTTCAATTCAGCCTCAACCTCTTTCCACTTTTCTTGGACAGCCTTCAATTTGTCGCATTCAAGCTTTTGCAATCTTTTTAATTTAGCCCTATATTGACCATCAATGTCCTCAATCTTTTCGTGAACTAGGTCCAGCATATCCTTGTGCCGCTTCAATTGCGTACGCAACCACTTTATTTCCAAATGTTCCATATCCAATCTGTTTGAAACATTTTGCTTCTCCTGTTTTAGTACTTCAACCTCATTCTCCAACGAATGTATTTCGTTGTTCCAATGCATGAGTCTCGTTGACAATGCAATTGCACGGCCCAAAATGGCAAAAATAGATTTTAACATGCCATGATATCCCACATAATCTAGCATCTCTTTATCAAAATTAGATGGAAAGTCCGAACTACACAATGTCGACCTCACCAACTCTCTGTCCATGTTAATTTGCCAGAGTGAATTGTCCTTGACTTTGCAGTTCGCTACGTGGTCTACTCGGGAGAGAGGTCCTTCGCCAAAGTATAATAGTCCCGCCAGATTAGGCAACTTTATTTCCTCCACTAGAGGCCTGAAACTGTACGAAGATTGGTGAGACGGGGGTTTGTTCATCGCATAGTTGTTGGGAGTGGCTGAGGACGATAGAGCAATTGTAGATACTTGAGGTTGAGTCTGGGTTTGCATTTTGGAATTTATCTCTTGGAGAGAATTGTTGTGCTCAACTATATTTGGAGTGGTTGAGGAAGATAGATCAACTGCAAATGCTTGCTGTGGTGGGCATGAGTTTCCCCTATTGGAGGACGAGTCCTCCAGCAGTTTTGATATGTCGTCCTCTTCATTAACAGAAGGCACTATGGGTTGATGATTGTTCTACTGCATAGTCGTGTCCTGTGGTTGCCATGCGTTGTCAGTGCTTGAGCCTGAGTCCTCCAACAGTTTTGATATGTCATCCTCCTCATCAACAGAAGGCACTATGGATTTAGGATTGTTCTGCTGTATAGTGTTGTCCGGTGGTTGCCATGCGTTGTCACTGTTTGAGCATGAGTCCTCTAGCATTTTTGATAGGTCGTCATCATCAGGATTTTCCTATTGTTCTTCATTGGGGACGACAGACGGAGTTGTAACACGGAGGACATTGGGATTCCAATAACCCATCACTTCTGTAAAAACAAAAGTTAACTCTTAAATTATGACAAACATTACACAACTTACAGCACCACATTGTTACTGACCTTTCAAGTACTGATCAGGTTCCTTCGCGTCAATTGAATCCATCAGGTCTTTCGTGGGTAAGGGTTTGCCGTACGAAATCCTGAAATCAATTTGGAAATTGTATGTCGAGCTTTTCTTGTGCTGTTAGTTGATTGGTCGTCCGAGATTTGAACTTCGTCGGTATGACCCAATAAAGAGGAAACCTGGGGGCATAGTTCTCATCAAAGATTATGCGCCTCGAGAGATCAATTTTTCTAGCTTTTACTTTAAAGAAAGCATCCTTGAATGTATTAAAAGATTTTTTGTACAGGGAAAATAATTTCAGACGCGAACTAGTAGGAGATAAAGAAATCCACCCAATGGACTCACCGTATTTCATTTGATAAAAAAACATGAACTTATTCTTAGTTGGCTCTATACTGAAATATTTACAAACGATTTGGAACGCCTGCAAAAACCCCCATGTGTTTGGAGCAAGTTGGCTAGGGGCGGTCTGCATTTCAGTCAACAGCTTGCATTCAAAAGTAGAAAGAGGAAACTGAATGCTAAATTGTGTAACCATATACTCATAAAAAAATGTATAGTCATCCCCATTTAGGGTAGGGGACATGTACACTCTCTCAAAGTGTTAGCTCCGCTGAGGCCTATGAAAGGGAAGACTTTGCAAGGGCAAATACGGTACTTCTTCGATGGCTCTCTCAGATACATATTTGTACAGCTAGACTTATGCTGGTCAACCTCCCCGCTTACCCAAACGTAATCTGGGTCTGCAGGAGAAGGGTATTTCAGTTTCTTATGGGGTTCTTTCGCGGTGGGTCATCCCAATAATGATGTTGACGCTTACGCTTTAAGAGTTTTCTTTGAATGGGATAGGAAATGGAGTTTGGCTATATGGGTTGCATAGTACTACCCACAAAATCAGAAACTGAAATAAATTGAGCAATTGAGCAATTGCAACAAAATTGCAGGCAAGTAGGATAGCACGACACAATCAGAGATCGGCGGGAGTCTGCTTTCTTTGAACGGAGCGAGTATATCTTAGAAAGCAAAACTCCAAATGTAGCTTCTTCAATCAAAAATATGGTCTGCTAGGGCCACGTCATTCTTTGTGAACAAATTAAGACATGCCACGTAAATCACTTACATGCTGTCATTTCACTTTTCCAGAGAATTTGATTCACTACCATCGTCGTTTCTTGGTAAACGAGAGGTCAGCATTATGATTATAAAGGAAAACCCCTCATTAATGTTGTCGCAAATTCATAAATCCCCTCATTAATGCACTGAAAAATTGAATTCATTTGAACATTTACATACCACATATACACATGTTTGCCAACCGTGAGTTCGAATGCATTCAAACAACATTTACGAATTATAAACACCTTCGCGTTAGTTATACATTCATGAGAGCACCTCGGCCAACGCTCACTTAGAATGCATTGAAACAGCACCTACGAATTATAAAGACGTCGGCAACTGTTCTAATGCATTTCCACAAGTCGGCCAAGCCTTATTTAGGAGTTAAAAACACCTAGAGTAGACTTTGGATGCATTGGAACACCAGTTACGAATTAAAAATGCTTCGCCGATAATTCTAATGCATTGGAAAACGACGATCAACATTGACGTAGGAAATGAAAACACGTCGGCAACTGTTATAATGCATTGGAACACGTCGGCCAACATTGACGTACTAAATGAGAACATTTCGGCAACTGTTCTAATGCATTTGAACACGTCGGCCAAGCCTATTTAGGAGTTATAAACACCTAAGGTAAACTTTGAATGCATTGGAAGACCAGTTACGAATTATAAACACTTCGGCGATAGTTGTAATGCATTGGAACATG
>Ga0099824_1011113_pt1 | contig 10321 bp, 4 predicted proteins | sample SiratrowhiteBW_FD_76837 | JGI IMG/M metagenome (GOLD analysis project Ga0099824, IMG submission 76837) | Root nodule microbial communities of legume samples collected from California, USA - Siratro white BW | ecosystem: Host-associated > Plants > Roots > Nodule | place: USA: California... | reverse complement strand
ATAAATCTTTACCTTCTTAAATATTTAATCATTTTTTTTTCTTTTAAATTCTTTTAATTATTTTTTTTATTTTTTTTTTTTTTTTCTTTTAATTTTTCTTTTTTAAATTTTTTTTTTTTTTTTTTTTTTTTTAATTCATATTTTTAATATAGTTTTTTTTTTTTTTTTTTATATGTTTTTTTTTTTTTTTGTAATTCTATTGTGTTTGTATGTAAAAATTCGAGACAATATAAGAGGGTAGGTTCTTTGGGCAGATAATTTTTTTTAAAAAGTAGAAATTTTAAAATAATTTATAAGAATAATTTAGTTAGTTAAAATTTAAAAGGAATTAATTCATCTAAAATTTAAGAATTTTTAAGCGATGTCAAAATCCAAATAATCAATTTCTAACATGAGTATTTTATTAAATTAAGTATTTAATCTTTTTTTATATTTCTCTCTCTCATTTATATGTATTTTTCTTTATACTCTTTCGTCAGCTAAATTGGTACTCTGTTGATATAACTTTGGTTGGATATATACATCATCAACTCAATTGATCATTTTATCAATTTTAATTGAAGTTTTATTTTTAATTGAAGATAAATTTCAACATTTCATGTATAAATTCATTGTTTTATTTTTTTTCTTGACTTCAAAAGTCTAGTCTAATTTTCTTTTTTCTTTTTACATAATCTAGTTAAATGCGTGTGTGTTCACTTGAGTTACATTTTTCTCTATGTTCCAAACATATACAGATAACAGTGTAATAACTTCGAGCATTGTAAAGTCTATCTGAAACTACACTGCATTACTACGTGTAATGAACTAAAATTTTGGGTTGCCTGTATCCACAGTGCAAATAATATAAAATTTTCATGTCCGTAATTTGGTTGAAATTTTTCTTGCAACTTCAATGTCGCTTTTACAACTTTTTGAAACCTTGATGTACATAAAATATCCAACTCCTTTATCTTTTATGTTAGTGGACAAAGTTTCACCGCAAAAGATATTATTAGAGTTTTCAAAGTGTTATTCAATATTTTTTTATTATAATTTGCAAAATGTATTAGAGATGTTAATCACGACCTATATAATATATCGAGTCACAATAGATTGGTTTTGAAAAAGTAACATGATAAACTACTAATTATAAATACCATACATAACACATTAAAAAGAAATAATTATCTTATATATGAAACTGAACCGACTATAGAAAAATTAGCATGCAAGGCAGAAAAATAATAGAAACTTATGCATTATTAATTGTAGAAGTTAAAAATATACTCCATCTATTATGGAAAAATGAAAATTTATTGATCACCAAATTTTTGTGCTTGTAAGTCTTAAATTTGAGGTGAGAGAACAATCCTAAAATTATCAATGAATATCAAAATAAAATAAAAATTGTATTTCTCCAATCAAAAGAAATTTGAAGTTATACATTTTAAATTATGGATTAAAACTGATTAACATTTACACCTTAAATATCTTAGAAGATCTTTTAAAGACAACATCTCCGTTAGAAAAGAGACACTAATATATGACGAGCTTAAAAAAAAGACAGCATTTTATCGCTTCTATTAGCAAGAAAGTCCACGTAATTAATAATATTTCATTATTCCATTTTTTTATTTAACAAAATAAACTGTTTATTAATAATTAACATTACATGTATTTTTTTTAATATTGTAAAAGCTAGTATTATTTTTAAAATGTTGATATTTATATATTTTTATTTTCTTAGAATTGAGAGGCTCATGTAATACACAAAAGACTAGTTATTATACATGCTAAAAGCAAAATGCTCAGTATACGAAAGGACGTACTGAAATTTAAAATATTTGAAACTTCTAATAATTGATAATATGCATACCTGAATAGTTTTCAACAAATAATTAATTTAACAATAAACATGTAATGTTATATATATCTTCCATACTTCGATGTTAATTATTGGGACAAAATTAAATAATCAGAAGTGGATATTTCATCATATTCCAAAAGACAAAGGAATATTATATTTCTTTTGGTAAAAGTCATAGCCATGATGATGGGTTGTAAGAAGACTGATGAAAACGATGAGCTAACTCCCCACAATGATCGGTTGATATAATTTAGATCTGTGGTCAAATCACACTTTACCTTACGAAACCCATATTATCTTAATTTAATTCTTTAGTTCCATTTCCCACTTGAATCAATACTAAGTACATTCACGCAAAGTATCAAATGATAATTAATTAGCCTATACAGCTAATTTATCATACATAAGATTACATTAAAGTCAATTACATCATGTTTAGCATAGTAAAACTTTTCTTACAAAAAAAATAGTAACCTCCATTCAAATATTTATTCATGAGTTTTGGTAAATAAAAGAACGAAATACTCTTAGTAGACGCACTCTAGAAATGAGGTGCATGTACCTATCTATAACTTACAACCAATACATTGAATACATAATATATCAAATATACACCATTAGACCAATCCTATTAGGTTATAAATGAATGCATTAATGGATACAAAATTATTTTAGATTAAACAATAATCTTGAATTCAAGTTTGGATAAGTTTATGGGTAATACTAATATTTTATTCGAGCATGATAACCTTACGCAGCTTCATTAAATACCTGTTTTTTTTTTTTTTTATCACGGAATAAATTGTCTTGAGCATGCCTTAATCTAATACCAAGTAATGTTATCTTATAAAAATAAAATAACATTTTTAAAAAAATGCAGGAAGTTAAAGTAATGAGATCTCGCCCAATCAAGACTCGACAAACATGTCATATTCGAAGAAAAAGATTACCCCAGTAATTTCCAAACATTTTTTTTACGTTAATATGTTTTAGTTTTTAAATTAAACATGGTTTCTTTTCATATGTTTCTGTATCTCTCACACGCACAAAAAATAATAAAGAAAACGCTGAAGAAAAGCATCTTGTTATTTGCCTACTTTCTTTGCATTTATGCTCTCGGTAATAATTCAAAAATCATATTTTAAATAAAAACATAAATTCATTAAATTAATTTTTAAACAATTTTTCAATAATTATTATTTCTTTTATTAATAACTTTTTTCGTCAATTGATTTTAAAGAGAATACCCCAATAAAAATCAACAACAATTCTATTAAAAAAAAACTAAAATACTCATATTTATTATTTGAAAATATTTGTTAAAAATATATTTATCTAAATTTTACTCGCGCACACAATGTTTTTGTCATGCCTGTGGTGGAAGAAGTTACATGATGTGAAATGCTATGATTCAAATGGGCGTAACTATGCTTAAAGACTAAAGTTGGGGATTAGGTGGCTTAATTTCTTTGGCCATAGAAAAAGACATCTAACTGTCTACAAATAATAAAGAGCAGAAGTGGGGAACCCAACCCCACCAATTATTGTTTTAAAATGATTCTTCTGCAGCCACCGAAAATGAAAATGGTGGTAATAGTTGTCATCAACAGATAGTGTAAAAAAAGAAAAACTAAATGCTATGAAAATAGTGGTTTATTTTAGGGGATCTAGATTAGTGGTGATTTAAGTGGCTACAAACTTAAAAGAAGTGCATTTTGTATTGAATGTTGATTGAAATGTTAATTAAAGCATCGTTTTCATGTTATGAGGTGATGGTAATAACTGTCGGATATTGAAGAATAGATACGAAAAAAAAGTAAATATGGTAGATATAGCAAGAAAAAGTAAGGTAACGTGGTTACTTTAGGTGCATTTCCTTTGAGGTAACCCTATTTCTCTAGCTCAGCCATGCTATAGTAGGCACAGCCTTTTAATCTGTAACTTAGTCACATTTATTAACTTGTTTAATTAAGATTTACTGGGATTTTAAGTTATAACGTCACCTTCAATTACTCAGTATGAATGTTGTAATATTCTTTAAATAATATCAATTAATTAAATATTTCATAGAAGTTTGTTGTTGCGAATATTTTCTTTTTTCAGATAAATAAATTTACAAGCAGTATTTTCTTTTACATAAGAAAGGAAATAGATCCACTTTTAGCCAATTAGTGGCACAGTTTATATTTTATTTGATGCATTGCAAATCTAAACTTCATTTGTTCTTCTTTTCTTTCACAGGTCCCCTTGGAATCTTGTTCAGAACTTTATTGTCCAATGTGTTGAACAATCTCTTCACGTCTTGGTTTCCTTTGCTTGCTAGATAATTCACCTCATGTTCATATCGCTCATACATAATGGGAAGGGTCACCATGCAGAGGAACACTGTAGAAGAAAATTAATAATAAGGTTCAATTATTATTAGGAATCTTGATATAAATGATAATTACACAATAATAACTAGGATCTCACGTATATATAGGAGATTCAGAGTGGTAAAATAATTCCCAATAGCTGACATGATCCAGAGACCAGCAATTGTCTGAAATTCAATGACATGATGTAACTAAGAAATAATTAAGAAAACTGTGTGACAAAATGTGTATGAGTAACTGAAAATGGTTTCTCAATACCGCAAAGAAGAGGGTTAGGTCTTTCCCAGTTGAAATGTCATAAAAATTCCTCAAGAATGAGTTGAGCTTATGATACAAGAATCTAAAGGTGGATTCGGGGATTTGAAAATCATAGATTTGAGGCACGTTCCTGCAAAGAAACTTGTTAATTTTGCTGCTGAAACTATGAAATTAGGACTGCATAAATTAATGTATAGAAAGTGCAAGATTACATTACCATGTGATAAGTCCTGCTGCATTATACCATACGAAGAGGATGAGCATAATGGCCATGAGGATGTGACAAAGAAGGGTAAGAAAATTGTATTCGACAACTTCAAAGAGGAACCAAATGATGGAGAACCCAGCTACCATTGCTGCCGATGATATCCTGTCTTCCCATAGCAATATATCAGCAACTGCAAAATCAGATCAATCAATTCTCCATTTGGTCTTTGGAATATCTTGAATAAACCCTCAAAATAATTCTTTGGATTAAAGTTAGGAGAGTTTCTACCAATCAAACTATTAAAGGTTTTAACTTATTATGATTCTAACTTGACAACTCCCCTAATAGTAGGGCTTGTGGAGCTTTCATCGTTTATTTCTCTTTTGGACAAAAACTTAAACGTAGAGAGGATTTCTTCTTATCTACTTTTGAGGGGTAAAAATTGGGACGAATTTAATACGTAAATCATAGTCTAAACTTTTTCGATGGAACTTGTTGGGAAATATATATATTTGAGCGTGTGCTATTAAAAAAGGAGCTTTTATTAAAGAAAGTATTTGCTGCATTAAAAACGTAAAAGTGATGAATGTTAACATTTTTCTTAAAATTTTGATAAAAAAAAATATCTTACGCTTTCCTCCGCCAAGAACTGCATGCAGTGGTCTTTGACGGTGTAAGAAACCTGGTCTTTGTGCAGGCTCACGGAAACGGATTGGCATGGTGAAAAATTGAATGATTGAAATTGTAATGGTAGTGTTTGTTTGTAGCACTATTGTGATTCATGTGTGGTGGTGGCAACTTATATATGTAATGTATAGGAAACACAATATTATGGTTCTAAGCTTTGTAACCAAGAAATTTAATCAACTCATTCCTGGGAGGAAAGGTATGGCTTTGGCATGCTTTTCAAGTTTCATTCTCTCGTGCCCACACATGACTTAAGATACATCGTTAGCGTCTAACGTTTGCCCTCGACCATGTCTAATCCTACGTTGTTGTTTTTTGTTACTACTTTTCGTGGGAATATTATATATCTACACCTGAGAGCGACGGAGGCTTGTGTTGGATGCAAATAGTTGACATAACAACACAACAATTATATATGATTTCCAATTCTAAACTTTTGTCGTGTTTCACAACCATGATGATCTGTTATATAGTTACATTGCGTCTCATCACAGTCATAAAACTCGTGGGACGAATTCAGATAGAAAGTAGGATCATGAATTTTCGGTAGAACCATTAAGTCGTATCTCCATCGCAGTTCAACTTCAATGAAACACTTGCTTACTTAGAATCTCGTTTCTTATGTATTATTATGGAGGCGAAGAATTTATAGATTACATTCTTTTTTTCTCGTGTAAATAAATAGTAAACGCAGTCCAAATCATAAAAGGCCAAGTTTTTTAGGACCCAATTCTGATATATGATCTCATGCCTCGTTAGCCCATATATATTATTCCTGCAATAATACTTATCATTAAAAAATAAAACCTAAACTAATAATGTGGTAATCCCAACTATCCAGTTATTGAATGATTTGAGGTCTATAGTAATTGAAGTATGCCTAATAAGACAAAAAATATTTTTTTTTCTGCGCTTATTTATTTTTTATAACACTTATTATGATATACCCTGCATTAATTTTTTTCGAATAAAATACTTTTAACTATTTTAGATCATAAATATTAAATATTATGAATAGTATCTTTTTCTCTTTTGTAGAAGTTGGAGAATAATTTTAAAAATAAAACTTCACTATTTTAGTCTCTCTTCATTCATTTTTTTTCAATTAAAGATAAACTTAATGTTACTAACTAAATTAACAAATTGTAAATAAGTTTTAAATATCTGATCTTAGGGATAAAAATTAGTCTTACACATATAGCATTTTAAACAAAAATTTATATAGAAATATTTCGGGTGTTGATCTCTCTCTTCATCGTTATTACATGTAATAATGATAATGAGGAGTTACAAAAATTCATGTACATAAGAAATGTTCAAGGTTGAACAATGTGCTTTTTGTCAACCCTAGATGATTCCCCAGGCCCATGTATGCAATCACAGTCAAGCCTAGAGTTGAGTGACCCATATAGTCCAATTGATGTAGTCTTCCTTATTTATAATCAACTAAAATATTTTTTTTTATACGTAAAAGAAAAATAGGATGGAGAAGAAAAAGATGTGTAGGAAATTAAAAAGATAAGTTTTTTTGTTTGAGACGAAGTAAAAAAAATAAAATTGCAGAGCACATTAGTTATTTTCACTCGATTTTTTACATGCTTCTATCTATTTATTTATATTTTTTAATATATTTTTTATTTATTTTTCTCACTTATTTCATTCATTTTTCTTGTTTATATACATTTTATTTTTCATATATCTAATTTCTTCTTACGAAACATACCTTCAGTTATGGTAATCCTTAATATTGTATTTGTAAGAAAAAATAAATAAAAAACTACAATTTGATAGGAAGAAAATGAGAATAAATATAATAAGAAATATAGTGAAATAATTATTTTTATTTTAAATAAAAAAATTACAATTGTTTAGTTAAAAAAAATTATTAATGAAAATACTATTTTATTCTTGGAATGTAAATTTTAAACTACACAATTTAATAAAAAAACTTATATAATATTTTGAACACACAATCAATCATCAATTATAAATATATCAATCCATTATACAAACACATTACTGATGACTAAGCAATAGTTTTTGAGTTTCGATCTACCCGCAAGATTTCTTAAATTAGTATTGGCCCATACAAAAACTTAGATTGTCTAGTCCACTTGACGGACCCGGCCCATTTAAATTTAATTAAGGGAATTTAAATTAATGTATCACAATTAGAGTTGTCTTACAAATTTTAGAGGTCCCATTGCTATTCATGAAAATTGAATCTCTCTGTCTTTAATATTTCAAAGTAAAAACATAATTTTAATATTTGGAAACCCTCAATAATTAGAGATCCTATAAAGAGACTTTAGTTTACAAATTGTTGACAAGATCTTCAATGTTAACCATTAAAGAGGTTTTTAAAATAAAAATCCAGTTTGTATTTAATTTTACATTAGAGAGGAATCAGTGTACCAAAATTAGGAAGAACTTTCATTTGTCCAAAAAGTAACTGATAAAAGAACGAGGGAAAAACAAATTTAAGATAGATATATTATAATTGTCCTAACAAAAAGATAAGAGAATTCTTATAAGTAGAGCATTATCAGTCTAAATTACAATTTCATGATTTTTTTACTGATTACTTATATTAAAATTTATTAAAGTGTTCCTCGGATTTATTTTCGGATTATATAGTTTCTTTTAATATGATAAAATATTTTTATGTTTATAAGAGGAAAATATATCCTAAATTATTTATTGATATTTGAGTCCTATTATTTCAATTTAATTATTTGAAATTTGACTTGTTTAATGTTATTTTTTGTAAATTTTTTAAAGTAATTTATATACTTAGTAATTGTATTTTGAAACTGAAACAACTTTTGTATTGATGGTTTGCTATGATTTTACAGTATTTATGCAATTTTTGTAACGTAATACATTGGAAGTAGTTATCTATGTACAATAACTATTATAGATGTGGATAACAGTTTTTTATTAATCAATAATTTGATCAAATAAAATCAAGATATTCGAATCGTGTAAATATATAGCTGTAGAATAATTATCATATTACTCATGTATAGAGATGTAAAAGTTGGATTCGGCTTCGGTGAATCTCTTCAAAAATAATTGGTGAAATAAATTAAGTCAATAAAAAAATTATAACATAAATTGCTTGGAACCATTTTTTACTTGGTTGATGGACTTAGATCAGTATATTAAATAAAATTATAAATTATTCTATTTTATAAAATATAATTCTATTTAAAATTAAATTTTTTTACCGTGAAAATATTAAAAAATATTGTGTTATATATATATATATATATATATATATATTATAATTTATATATTAAATAATTATATTTAAAGTTTATCATTCTAGGTTATTGTCGTTTGGAAATTGTTTCTTGATAGATAATCTTTGGGTGATAATTTGCAGAAAAGTGAAATCTTTCTTTGCGTTGTATTTGTAGTCTTTGTTATGTATATATTAAATCTATACAACATTTATTTTTTAATTAATTATAAAATTATTACGGATTAATTTTGGTTATATATGAAAAATTTATTTCAATGTAATATCTTTTCATTTTATGAGTATCACATACATCAACAACTCACAACTCACAAATTTATAATATACAAATTACTATATTCACTCTCGTTATGTGGGTGAATATCCATAAGTTTGGTAAATATTTTTCTTTTTGTTAGATGTATTAATCTTCGGGTAATAGATAAAAAAATGTGAGAAATAATTGTAATGATAACCTCATTATTTTCAAGTGCTTTAATATTATTGAACATTTTATAGAAGTTTCTAAAGTGTTGATAGTAAATTGAAATCTTTCCGACGAAGGTTTTGTTATATACAATATTGATCAAATTACTCGTGACAATCATAACTTAATTTGTGGAAATATTATAAGATATGATAATGGAAATATATATGAAGTTACATATTCTTTTGTTAGTAGTACTTTTGTTAACAGTGATTCATTTGGTTAGAAATTTATGAGGATAAAATTGTTGTTTAACTATTCCTAATGATTTAATTTTTCTTTTCTAGGTTTCATGTATAAAGATGAGGTAACAGTTGACAAATTAACAAATTTAGAAATTGATTTTTGAGAAATATTTTGTTTGGTTTGTAGACCTAGCCACCTGTATTAAGCAAGACTTTTTTTAGAAACTACTTCCCAAATTTAAATTTTCATGATTGTATCATGAGTTTATTTTGGTCCTCCATATTTGTACTCTTTTTTTCTTTTCTTTCTTTTCATAATATTATTCTCTATAAAGAAAAACCTTAATTAAAATGTCGAAGAAATGTAGTAATATTTATGTAAAAAGTTATATCTAATTAAAACTAATTAATCAAATCCATTCAAAATTTAATATATATATATATATATATGTTTATTTATTTAAATTTTAAAATCAATCGAAAGTAATAATATATGGCTGGAACCATAAAAAAATAGTATATATAAATTACCAACGGAACTTAACCAATACTAATTTATTAGATATAATGTGGAACCTGTGTATTACATAACCCTCTCTATATATAAATATACTACGCTTGTATTGATATAAAAAATTTAATCTGAAGATGTAGAGATTCAACAATTTTTTACACATGATATAGCCTGTATCTGTGTGTTTATAAGAATAGTGATATAGTAAAAAATTAACTCTATGATATAATGTTTTATACAAGCATATTTTATTTTATGTCATCCATAAAAACTATTTCTTTCCGTATTTCTTCTTATTTAAATGTGGATACTTTTTTCATCGACTGCACACAATTTAAAAAGAGTTTTCTGGTTGCTTTTGACGCAACATACTAAGGAAATTATGGTCACTTAATTAACTACTTACCCCTACCACATTGATCCTAAACAGAAAAAAAAAAAATGTGCATGACTTTTTTTTTCTTTTTTTTTTTTTTTTTTTTTTTTTTTTTTTTTTTTTTTTTTTTTTTTTTTT
>Ga0099824_1011110_pt1 | contig 10326 bp, 3 predicted proteins | sample SiratrowhiteBW_FD_76837 | JGI IMG/M metagenome (GOLD analysis project Ga0099824, IMG submission 76837) | Root nodule microbial communities of legume samples collected from California, USA - Siratro white BW | ecosystem: Host-associated > Plants > Roots > Nodule | place: USA: California... | reverse complement strand
ATTATATATATATATATATATATATATATATATATATATATATATATATATATATATTGTGTTTAAAATTAAATTCTTAATTTTTTTCTTTCACAACATAGCAAAAATTTAACATGAAAAAAAAACTCAAATTCATTTCGACAAGAAATTGAGAAGTATATTAAGTCTAGTCACACATTGAATGCATTTAATGTGTTCTTGAATAGATGTACGAAGAATATTTTTATATTACTTTGTTTCGATGGTTTAATATTATATTATATTCCTATTTATGATATTTTTGTATATAATAATTTTCAATTTTGACATTTTATTTGATAGTACTTTTTTTCTTTTTGTCATTAATGAAATAATAATTAATTTTGAAGTTCAAGATAAATAAAAACATCTCTTCTTCATAAATAATAAAGAAAAAAACAGTACAAGATATACCACTTATACAATCAATTGATTATTTGGATTTTGGAAGAAATTGGCTCATGACATCATCATGAATCATCATTTGTTTTTATAATTCATTTCCCCCACTTTGGAATTCGCAACAGGTTATTTATATGGAGGTTATTAAACTATTGCCCAAGTCCATGGATTATTTAATTTTTTTAAATTATTCCCTAAATTATTTTTTAGTTTGGTCTTTAAATTATCAGTCTTTGATGTTAGTTTTGACAGAGTGAAACAAGAAAAAAAAGGACTCAATTAGACAAAATTTACATGACGAAAACTCAAGAATTATCTCTTGTGGGGCACTAATAAATTTTGTGTATAAAAATTATTAATGAAAAAAAAAATCAATAACATGATTTTTTTTCATAGCTAAATTTTCACTATTTTTTTTTTTTTTTTGAGAAAGTTATATCCAAGTTCCCCCACTGCTAATTTAAACTTTTCTAAGAATGATTTACTAATTCATTTTTATACACATAGACATGCATTCCAAAAAGTTAGAACAAATTGTAGGGTTTGGTATGGCATTTGGGTCATTAACCTAATTTTCCCAAAGTGATGTTCTATTTGGTGAAGAGCATGAAGAGGTACTAAGGTGACCCAGAAGTGAAGTTTGCAACAGAACATGCTCCATGTGCCACTATTTAAGAGAAGTTGACAACTTTCCAAAAATAAACCATTACAGTTCTGGCAGGGAACCTTTGGTAAAAGGAAAAGATTAGCACAATTGGTATGCTAATTTTTTCTCTCTCTCTCTCTCTCACTGTATGCATGAAAGCACTGTGTGGCCTAGGTCACAATATGGCTAGCCATTTTCATTGGATTCTCAGTGTCCCTCTTTAATTAGTACCCTGCCTTGTGTCACTATGTGTCCTTTACAAGGGAAATGCACTATATCTAGTGCTATGCCTAGCTTGGATTCTCTTTTAGACTCATATATGAATGTGAGTGATGTGCTTGGGTATTTTTTTTTTGTTTTTTTTATATATAGATATTTATCTAGCATGTCATGGAGTCATTTTCAAGAAAGCTCCTATGACTTTGGAAAAGCCTACAACATTACACACATTTTCTTTCTAATTGTGTTTTATACTTTCATTATGGTTTGAGTTATGTGCTTGATTTTAGTTTTTCAAAGTTGTTTTAGTTAATTAAGTACAAAAAAAGCAAATTTGGTTCTTTTGACAATTTTTATCTATGTGTTCTTATTCTTTTTTTATTTAAATATTTAGGAGATTTATGGTGGTAAACTGAGATACATGGGATTTGGAGATTTTGTAAATTTAACTGAATTTTATGGAATTTGTTATATGGGAAATTAGAGTTGAAAAGCAGAAAATGTGAGTTTTTTCTTTTTCTTTTTTATTTCAAGAAAGAATGTTTTGGTTGGTAAGCTTTTCACATGAAGATTTAGTCTATTCAATTTATGAATTATTGAAATAGAAAAGAAAAAAAAAATAAGAAGAAGAAGCAGAAAACCCTAAATTTTAAAAATAAAAGAACTTGTCTAATTCAAAAAAAAAATCTTAACAAGCTAAGTAGCTTTTTTCTTCTTCTTAATTTTAAAAGTTTTACCTGGAATAAAATAAAAAAATAAAGTTAATTTTAAATAAAATAATTTAATTAGCCAAGAAAAGAAGTTGATAGCCAAACCTAGATATAGTCTATAGTAAATAAAAATAAATAAATTAAGCTGTTCTTACAAGTAATGATAAACATATCATGTATTGGTGTTTTCATCTTTGCACAAATGTGTTAATTACGAAAAGTTTTAAATTTGTTGATTAGGAAAAGAAATGCATAATAATTAGGTCACTTAAAATAAATGTACCAACTTGAAAATGGATTTTTGAAGCAAAGCCTTTAGTTTAAGGTCACTTGTCCCCTGCATCTGCAACGGATAACATTATACCTAACATTCCATTTTTATGGATGAGATTGCTTATTAGTTTATCAAAATTTCATCATTAGTAGCAGTAAATTGGTTAGTCACAACCACATATTGAAACTAACATTTTATTTACCAAATAACAGTTTTGGTTAATTTGCTTAGGATTTACTTTATCTAAAGTTCAAATCACCCTTAGCTTTCAAAGCACATACCTTTTTTTTTTTTCCTTTTTCTTTTTCATTCTAGGGTAAAATCACAGTACATAAACTAATGCAAATTATTTCAGCTTAACTAATAATCTTATAATTTGAGTTTATGTAGTCATGCTAAATACTTTTTTTTTTAATATTGTTGTTTATAATGATTTTACCTTATTTGAATGGAGTTACTTCTAATACAAAGTAAAAATTATTACACAAAGTCTTATTATTTCATTTAATCATAGATCATTGTATATGATAAATTTGTTTTTGATTTTAAAAGTTATATTAAAGATAATTTAAGATTGAATACATTATCATTAAACACATAAAGTTTTCTTCTTTAAAAAGAAAATAAATATATTCAGAGTGATATTACTAAGAAATTCATTGTAGAAAACCTTTTACAATGAAAATGTATGACGATTAATTAACTCATTAGAATAATAGAGATAGAAACAAAAAAAAAAAAAATCATAAAAAAAGTAATACTTAAGCAAAAGCAACAAAATGAGGAAAGGACCATTTATTGCTATGGAGTCAATAATGGACCACACAATTATTTAACAGCATAAAGATTAGTGCATTACTATTGTGGTGGTCCATTATATTTCTTATGTCTTATCTCTAACTATCTCAATCTTCAATATTCTTGTGAGGATTCTTGGTTTGCCTCTTTCTTGCACATATTTCAGATTGAAATTGCCATAAGTTATCAATTAGTTAATTATTTTTCCTGCTAATTCAATACATATTTTTACTTCGTTTACTTACATGCATAGAGGGAACCCTAATTAGAGTTTTGTTGTATCGAAATTCGTGTCCAAAGAAGATAAGAAAGGAAAAGAACTAATAAGGCAGGCTCTAGAAGAATCAGCATTACTACGAAAAACAATATAATAAACTAAGTCATTGTTTATTAGTTATAGGTAAATCAACTACTTTTCTAGATGCTAGCAAAAGAAATATATATATATATATATATATATATATATATATATATATATAAAAGTTAAGATAATATAATATATATGACTAGACAACTATATATATAGTTTAATTGAAGTTTTAGTTGATGTAATTAAAGTTACTTAATGTGTATTAAAAAAATAAAATGAACAAATTAAATATCAAAGTTTATATAAAAGGGTGGAGTGATGAAGGATGCTAGATGAAGCTTTATCAAGGCCTATAAATTGTTAGATTTATGATAAGATTAAATAAATTATATGACTTAATGAAAACTAGAAATTAAATAAAGATAAGACAAAATATAAAAGATATAAATATTATATTTTGATGTAATGTATATAACATTTTCATTAGGCTTATATAAGGAATAGAGAAATGATTGATTTACTTTTATATATTTTATTGTGTCTAATATAATGTTTGTTATATGTTTGTGTTCAAGTCGTTTGAGGTAATTAAGTTTAATGACAAGTTGGTCGAACTAATCTTGAAGTAAGAGACACACATTTGATCTAAGAAGATGGACATAGACCACCTCCAATCAATCTTATCATTAACCAATCTTCAACTCCTTTCTAAACTCCTTATCTAACCCTATCTTAAAGACCAAACTTTCTATAGCCATCTACACAACACATTAGCCCAACCACTACCTTTTAGTGGTACTCAAACTAGATTACTCCATATTTAATGTGTATTGACATAAGATCACTCAAAAGACTTTTAAATGCTATTTTTAAACATACCATGCCTATACCAATCAAAATGAACACCATTTCTAAACCCACCTATAACTGTAGTAATATTTTTCAAACAATTCGATTCACAAGCCTTATGACTAAATTTGCTTCTTACTTACAACTACTTGTTTTGATGCTTAAAATGAAAGGATAATGCATGTGGGTATGTGTTATTGTTTTGCAAAATTTGGATAAAAGATACGAAAATAATAGTAAAGGAAATCAAGGACATTGAAGATAATCAATAATTATAATGTTGGTACTTGAAATGTTGTAAATTGAAGCATGTTTATTAGATAAAACTTTCGGGATACAACGAGACACGCACTGTAACGAGTATGTCAATGTCTCATAATTTTTAATTTGTACTATCCATGGATGCTAGGATGTGTTTTGATGTTTTGTTGTGTTGGTTTGTGGGAGTACCACACATTGACTTTACTAGATAGTGGTGGAGGGAATATATTCTACTAATTAGGACTTGTGTGTCTTTGGGATAGTTTTCTGGACTTTGTTATAAGGGTTATGACCCCCTTTGTGTCCCACTTTAATTTATTCATTCTTTCATGATCTAAAAAAAACATGTCCCAACAATGTTGGACTTAAAAAGTTTTCATCATCTCAATAAAAACTTCTATTGAAGGCATCTTCTGTCACCTTTTTCAAAGGGTGGAGGTAAGTCAAGATTAGAGAAAGTTGCTTGCCAGAAAAAAGAGTTTAAAGCTCATTTAGAAGTTGACACTAGATAATAGTAGAAGTTAAAGCCAAAGTTGATGTTGAAGTAAAGACTAAGGAAAATGCTAATGCAAAATCCCTTTCTAACTAAACACACTCACCAAAATTTCATATATAGCTTCAAAATTTCATATATTAGTCTCTAACTTAATTAGATACCAATTTAAAATTTAATGGCATAGGTCACTAAAACTTTGGTATCTAATGTTAAATACCAATTATTTGACTTAATTAGTCATTAAATTCAATCAATACTTCTATTTTGTAGTTATTTAGCTACCAAAATTTAATTTGGTGATTATTTTAGTCACAATTAGCAACCATTTCATTTGGTAGCTAAATATTGGTCTCTAAATAGCTTTTTTTCTTATAGTGTATAACAGGTCAATTTTGTCTATTCAACCATTAAATATAATTTCATATCATCATGATCACTATCCATGTTAAATTTTGCTAAAATTGAGCAACAATAATAAAGTGATCTAATGATTTATGTTGTAGTATATTTTGAGTTGATTTTATTTTAAATAAACAAAATATCAAGTAAGGTAGTCTCAACTAAGCGACATGCATATGATGGTTGTCACATAAAATATTAATAATGTATTTCTTGGAGTATGTCTATATATTTATAAACTAATTATATGTGATGAAATGATATATAATGAATGTATATACACATTTATGGATGTCGTATGCGTACTTTAAATAATATTACGATATATTGTGGTTGGGTTTGGATATTTGGGGATATCTTTACATATTTTCATCACAATATTAAGTACAAAAATATATTAAAGAAATGATATATGTTGACTTTAGATTATATAGATTAAGATATCAAATGATGAAAAGTTGAAAGAGTTTCATGCATTAAGCTTTGTAGTGTAGTGTAATGAATCATCCTTATATAAAGAGGTGAGTTGTATTCCAACAATGACTCTAATAGGTCAAGTGTTAGTCTCTAGTACAACTTACTTAATATGAGACTTTTGGAAGACTTCTTTGATATGGAAATATGTGTAAGACTATACTTGTCCTTGTCCTCATGTCCATTGCGTATGAAATTTGTGTTTCATTTTAGTACCCGTGATCATAATGTCTCAAATAGTAATTAAATAATATTTTTTTACAAAAAATAAGGTCACAACAAATGAAACATATTATCAAAGATTCAATGTCATAATGACACACATTGTCTTGTCTTCAATGTCAAATATTAGTGAAGAAATTCTCATAAATCTTAGAATAACATACCAAATAAATGTCAAGTAATTATAAAAAATAGTAAACAATTATACATAACTAGAATTTCATGGCAACTACAACATCTGTTATAATTTTGAAAAATTTGAGGGGAAAGTATCTTAAGGATACAAGTGAATTTGATAAATATCGAACGAGTCAAACTGTTGAGAGAGAAAATAAAAAATGTTGTATCAAAGAATGGTTCTTCATATGAATGAAATTAAAAACCAAAGAGAAAAGACAAGTTTTTTAGGTTACATAATAGACTAAGGGTTTACACGATTGAACATTTGAAATTGAAAGTCATGTATTCTTACATGTTAAAAAATAAACAATAAATAAAAGTATTAAAAAAGAGTATAAATGTGTGACATATAAACGATTTAATTTGATGAAATTATAGTCTGCATTTTCTGAAATATAATAGATTATTGTAACAAACTTGAATAAATGAAAGCATGTATAATCAAAGTTGTGATGAGAGAGGAAATACTTTTGAAAATATAATGAACTTGGTAGATATGGAACTAGTCAAATTGTTGAAAGAAAAAATAAATAAATACTTGTGTAGTGAAAGAAGAGTTTTTCAAATGAAACAAAACCAACTACCAAAATAAAACAGTTGAATTGAGTTTTTTAGATTACCTAAGAAACTATAAGTATTTTAGTAATTTAAAATAGATATTAGAACTAAACATATATGTTTATATTCATCTTCGTCCTTATATCCAATTTAAAATATTGGGAATTATTATACTTATACACAACACATACCTCGTTAGTATAGATATTTTCTGTCAAAATTGAAACAAGTGAAGAATACCTATGAGTTTGAGTTTATTTATCATTGTTATTTCAAACTAATTTGATTGAATGGAGAGGTAAGTAGAATATAACTATAAATATATTAAAGAAATTTAAGTTACATACATTGATTTAAAAAAAGAAAAAAAAAAAACTCTTGTTAACCATCACTATGTACTTTGAAATCTTGATTAGCTCACATCCCAAAGTAAGTTATATATGTTTATTAAAAACTTATTCTTTAACATTTTTAAACTTATTATATTTTCAAAAAAGATAACTGATACATTTATTAGAATATTTTTTAAATAAAATTTAAATTATTATATTATTAATTTAAATGATCTAATTTAAAATATTATGTATTTATTTCTTATCTAAATATCCAAATTTATAGCTACTTCACTAACCATTGTCCTTGTAATATACTAAATATGTCTATGAACTTGAATTATATTTGAAAGAGATTTTGACAAACACATCACTTAATTAAAAAATCAAGAATTATAATGTTATTAGGTTTTATTTCATCTCTTGGTTAGGATTTAGGATTCTTTCCATGATGGAAAATTTAGTCTAAAACCCTTAATGTTTTTAAACCCTTAATGTTTTTAAAGAGTGACTGATATTAGGAATGATAGTGGGATGGGATGTGTGCGGGTTTGATTATCCTATCCCTATCTCTAAAGTAAAAATTCATTCACATCTTCAAATTCAATAGGTATGAATTTTTGTTTCATTCCCATCTCTATTAGAGAAAGAGAATACTCGTACCCAGGCATATACCCACTTCCATAGTATTCTAAATATTAATTAAATGTTTTTTTATAAAAAAATAAAATTATAACAAAGCAAACATGATATTATTAAGTATTTAATGATAAAAGAATACACATTTTTTTCTCCAATGTCAAATATAAAAAAAAATTATAATTTTATAAATATCAAATGAGAGTATCAAATAACAATTGGATAAAGTTTAAATAGTTATAGAAAGAATAAAAATAATCAAATGTTTCGCCTATAAATAAGTTACAAAACCAAGGACTAAAGAAAAGTTAATATAAGTTTTTCAAGTTACCTAATAAATTAAAGATGTTTTAGTAACTTAGGACGAAAACAGGTATAAAGACAAGAATGAGTATTATGAGAGATATGAGAATGAGGATGAGGTTGATATGTATATTCACATCCCCGTCCCCACATCCAATTTAAAATATTGGATATTATTCATATCATACCCGTACCCAGTCAATGTGATGATTCCTCATCAAAGTCGAACCAGATTCAAACAATACCTATGAAAATGGATTTATTTGTCATCCCTACTTAATATTGGTATCTAAAACTAAAATTAAATAATCACATGTTGTTTAATCAGTCTTGTCATTGATTTAAAATGTTGATTCATGTTGATTTGATTAAGAATAGTGTTAATTAGTGATGTGAAATTATTTTAGTAATTATAAGCTTTGAAATGTCCATAAAATTTTATTTGTAACTAAAGGTAATTCTCTCTTATTTATATTTCTCAAGTTAAAAACAAGTTTTTAAAATTCTATGTTATTTATAGCTCAATATATTTGTAGTGTTGCATAAGATTGATAAAACAGACTAACCCGACTGATTTTGACTAGATCTATCTTTGACTTACTAAAAAAAGGATAAGACAAACTAATCCACCATAATAAAATAGATTCAAAATCTTGAGCTTGTGTTAGAGAAGACCAACCTATTGATGTTTTTAAATAAAAAAAAAAGTATATATTTTTTAAAATTTTATACTTTTAAAATGAGACATACATAATTATGATTTAATCTATTAAATCACTTTCCTAACTTCATTAAAAACCTTATAAATTTAAATAATTTTTAATTAACTTATAACATGTTAACTTATAAGTTGATTTGATGACATATGATTAATGACTTTACTTCTCAATAAATAACTAATTTTAAGAATTAAAAATAACTTCAGAAAATACACTCATATATTTATTAAAGTACAACTATAAATATCAAAGTTATTCAATCAAAACATATGCAAATAGTCAAAAATCATTTTTATTGTTTGAATTCTCTTAATGACTCTAAAATATGTTGAACAAAATTTTAATTTGTAAAGTATTTTTTAACAATTTTTTTTTAATTACACACTTGAGGAGTCCCATTCTACAATATTTTATTCTTTCAATGAGTGGTTTTTGACATCTATTAATCAAATTAAGCAAAAAATAAAATAAAATATGCATTTCATAATTGTGCAAAATAACACACCAACATTGGTTTAACTTTTACAGCAACTCCTAAATATCAATTTCTCGTTTCTAACAAACTTTAAATATCATATATCAACACATAAACTAATCATTTACACTCATTTCAGCCCAACACAAAATAAGCTATTCAATTGAACTTTTCCAAGATTCTATTTTTGCATTTCACAATAAATTTCTCAAAGTCAAAACCCCAAACAATCTTTAAGCAGAAAAAAGAAATGAATTAAATAAAAAAGAATTTTCTTCCTGTAGCTTGGAGTCCCTTGAAAACTAGGAGCAGCCAAGTATTTGAAAATAAAATAGAATTGATAAAACAAAACCACCTACAACAATTTATCACCCCAAATTCCAAAACCTAATCATACAAAATATCATTAAATAAATTAAAACTAAAATAATCTCTATACATAGTTGCTCCAAGAAAGGAAAAGAGGAAGAAAGAAATTTACTCAAGCCATCCTTTTCCAAATTGAGGAAACATTTTACTTGTGTTGAGCCAAGTAAAAACATTATGATCTCAAGGAAGATAAAGATTTTCACTTTAGGTTTTTCTTGCTTTAAATAGATGAAGAAAGATAGAAAAAAGAAGGGGAAAGATTGTTTTAGACAAAGAGGATACAGTTCTCTCTTTATAAAAGAATAGAATATTTTCTCTATTTTTGATTTCTATAGACACTCTTTAATAAGTTCACATCATCATTCTTATTTATTTTCAATTCTAATATAATAAACTTAAAGCCAAAACAAAATTCAATGTTAATTATTAAACTTTGCTCCTCTCTAAATATATCATACCAATAAACATACAACTTAAATTTACAAATATAGTAAATCACAGAAACAAATAAATACATCTAAAAGGTAAAATCATGAACAATTTAAATATGTAAAACTAAAAATTCTGATAATATTCATTAATTATTGGTTTTTGCTATATATATATATATATATATATATATATATATATATATATATATATATATATATATATATATTTTTTATATTTATTT
>Ga0099824_1011106_pt1 | contig 10328 bp, 11 predicted proteins | sample SiratrowhiteBW_FD_76837 | JGI IMG/M metagenome (GOLD analysis project Ga0099824, IMG submission 76837) | Root nodule microbial communities of legume samples collected from California, USA - Siratro white BW | ecosystem: Host-associated > Plants > Roots > Nodule | place: USA: California... | reverse complement strand
TCTTTCTAAATTTATTGCTAAATTTTAATTTTATTTTAAATTATTTCTATATTAGTAACTAAATTCAAATATCCAACTTATACTTAATTTTGCTAAATATATTTTATTATTAAATTTTAATTTAATTTAATTTTTCTATTCAACATCAAACTTACTCTTAATTTAATTCAATATATAAATCTCATACTAACATCATTTTTATTTCAACCCTTACATATTTAACAATCAATAAATAAAAAGCCTTTGCAACTGTGCATTTATTTTAGTTACACAGTAGTAATACAACACATGTGCCAAAAATAGAAGAGGAACGGGTGGAGAATATTAACCACCATAAAATTGTGTAGTATTCTCACAATTATAATTAACTCACTAATTGAAATCTTCACTGTATGATTTCCTCTACTAAACTAAAATTGTGTTCTCTTCTCACGATTTCATTTAATCTTAAATTAAGTTATGCAATAGGGTCACAATTTCTTCACAATGATATTGTGTCTCGCAGGCACGATTTACCCATATCCGAAAAAAAAACACCATTTCGGGAATTTTAGATAAAAGTTACATCAGTTTGGGAAATTTGTCAAAAATGTATAATAAATAGTTAAACCAAACAATATACACGTAGACATCAGATAAACGGGATTTTATTTGTTTTAAAAACAATACTTTATGATCGAAAAAATCCTAATGAAAGGACACTTAAGATGGCTTATTCTATTATAACTGATTATCTCACATTTGTTCTTGACCTATATTTACCTCCTTTAGTAATTTCTTCACTGATTTTTTACTGTACGATTTTCTCAGTTATCAATACCTTAACTGGGATTTTTAGTTAACCCATCAAAGGACTAGTTTGATTTAATTTCATTAACTACGAGTCCCCAAGGTAAAAAAAAATATTGATTACCTAAACTTAATATATGAATAAATTAGGATTTAAAAAAATAAAGTAAGAGTGAGGTGATTAATTGAATTTTCTAAAATACAATCTAGATTCAATCCACCTCCAATAAAATAGATTGGATCTAATCCAAATCTATTTTCATTAAATCAAATTGATTTGTATTTTTCCAATCTAATTTAAATTGGATTAAATATAAATTAATTATACTTTCTCAATTAAATTTAATTTGGGATTAACCTAATTCACTTTATACGGAATCAACCTAATTCATCTTGACATGGTCTCGATTCGACATGTACATGATATATCAACTTAACACAAGTCTAATTTGACTTGGTCCAACTTAGACTAATTTGTCTCAATTCTACTTGAGGCCGACTCAACATGGACCCAGTTGTACTCAACTCGATTTGGATCTGACCTGACCTAATCCCGATCGGAGTGGGCCCAACCTAGGTCCAACACAACTCAAACGAACTTGGAGGTAGGCCGACTAGGCTTGATCTAGGCATGAGTTGGCTCATCTCGACATAATGTGTGATCAACCCAACTCAACTTGACATGGACCTAACTCGATGAATGCACGATGTCTAGGTCTCACAATTTTAACTCGACTTGGCCCGCCCTAGCCTAATCCATCTCAATCTCACCTAGCCTTAGCTCAACGTGGACCGTACTGGACTTGGCTCTACATGAGCCCGACTTGACTTGGGCCTAGCCCAACTCAATTGGATGTGGATCCACCTTGACTCGGGTCAACCTAGGCCTAAGCCGACTTAGCTTAACTTGACATAGGATCAACCCAACTTAGTTTGACATAGCCTTAACTCGATGTAGGTATGATGTCTTGTTCCAATATGAGCCCAACTTTACTTGGCAAGACTTAGCCTGGTTTGCCTTAGTCGCACTTAGACTTGACTTGACCTAAACATGACCAAACTTGACTCGACATGGACCCAACCAAACTCGATTGAACATGAGTCGTTTGACTAAGATCAACCTGGGTCTAAGTTGGCTTGGCTTTCCTCAACCCAAGCACAAGTCAGCTCGATTATACCTGGGCAATAGCCAACTCAGTTCAACTTGGGCTTGACTTAACTCGATTCGATCTGGGCCGACTCAACTAGGCGTAGGTCGGACTTGGTCTAGTCTTGGTTGGGTTAGGCTTAGCCTAGTTTTAACTAGACTAGAACTAACCTAGGCCTAGTCCAACTAGGTTAAACATGGGTCGATGTCGACTTTCATGAATGTGGGTTCACCCTAGCTTGACTGGATGTGGGTTCGCACCAACTTGACTCGCCGTAGGGCCAGCTCGACTCAACTGGGCTTGGATTGGCTCGGCTAGACTTGGGCCTCAGTTAACTTGACTAGACCTAGGCCCGTGTTGACTTGGTTCGACCTAGAAACGAGCTAGCTCAACTCGACCTAGGCCCGGGCCAACTCGACCTACCGCTCAAGTCTTCATTTTCTTTTGAGTGTGGGTTCGCCTTACTCTTTCTCCATCTCTTTTTAAGACAATATTCCTTTGACCTCTCCCCCATTTTAAGCATCATGAACAATGGGGTGGTGTATAGAAGGTAGAACACCATACAACATGTGGGTAGAACAACGGTAAAGGTCTTTGTTAGAGAGGTTTCTCTTCTAGTTCAAGACCACTCATATAGTCTACACAGAATTTGAATATGTCGAACAAAAGCAAGTCATATGACGTCTAAAGCACTAGGTCTTTCGTCATGAGGGATGCCAACATGTTACGTGTTGGCTAGCTTGAAGACTGCTTGGTCAAATGATAGGAATCTTCCTCTTGGTAGGACAAAACCTATTTACCATTGTAGAGATAGAAGGGTACTTGCGTTTGAGGGAGATCTACTACAAGCATGTAAGAAGTGGAAAGAGTGATGCAATGATGCACTGAGTCAAAAGCAAAACGATTGCTTTTGAGAGGATGTTGATTTTGCTACAGGACTCATTATGTTTTAAGCTCTTCTTCATACATTCAATGTCCCATCATTTGTATGGTGTATAGAAATCTTCATATTCTTTCCATTCATCAAAATCTTCACTTTTTAACCAATTTTGAGGTTAATGGGAATGATCCTAGGAGAGGATTGAGGCTTCGTCTACTTGAGCCATGGCATGATTAGCTGCATCGCATGAGATAATGTGATTATCTCAGTCAAAGTCAAGTTAGCCCCAAAAGGAGGATCTCTTGATGAGATTGTACGTTGAGCAGCGATCTTCTTCAAAAGATATCTTCATCCTTAGTACTTTGAGACAAAGAAGCTTCATCAATGAGCAATGTTTAAGAAGATAATCTATCTAAACCTTGGTAATGATGACATGTTTCTTGATGTTGGAGTTTTCGAGCCATAGGTTGCCTTCACTAGAACCTCCTTGTTCTTCACGTGGAACACACTTTTTTTTGCAGAGGAACAAGTTTTCTTCAAGGTAGCCATTTATTTTCCTTCAATTTTGTAGAGAGAAAAGAGGAATGTGTGTGTCAAGGTTAGAAATATGAGAGAAGCTCTCTTTTTAAAGAATGTTAAATTTGAAATCTCGTTTTACATTTTCATTTTTTAGGAGACCGAGTCACCTTCAATTAACACTCCACTTTTGTTGTCACATATTTCTCCTAATCATCCCTTGATTGTATGAAAAGAGAATGACTTAGTTAAACCAAGAGGAGGGGGTGAATTAGTTTTAAAAACTTTTTTTGAAAACTTTCACCTTCTTGGAATTCTTTTTCAAAACCATGAAGACCAAAAATTAGAATGCACTTTCAAGTGGAATCAAATTTGATACAAGAAAAGGAGTGCAGTAATATAAAGAATATAGAAAGCAATAAATAAAGCACACAAGAATTTATATTGGTTCAAATCCTCTTTATCCTACTTTAGTCAAAACAATTCAACTAGAGAATTGTTGGTTTCATTAACATTCTCAAAAGTTATTACAACAATAAAATCTTGAACTCCTTCAAGGATATATACAACATTCTTAATACGAAGAGGATATACAACCTTATCAACTATCACAACCTAAGAGGATCTATATCTTCATGAACTCTTAATCACCAAGATTACAAACTTGGACAACTAGTTCGGGAACCACAACAATTTACAAAATAGTAAATGTTACCACATAACAGAAGCAACTCACAGAACCAACATTAACAAACAAATATTCATCTATCTAGTTTCTCTTGGTTCATTTATCTACAAATATGGAAGGTCATTTTCAAGATTTTATAGTTTACTATCAGTCAGAGAGAAATGGTTAAATCTAAGATTTATGGTTTCTTCCACAATCAAAGTGCGTGAGTTGTACACTTTGTATACCTTTGACTTTTCAAATTAACCAAGGAATGTGCTTTTATAAATCTTGGAGTCAAAGTTTCAAATTTCATCCTTGGTGCTAAGGATATAACATGTACAACCAAAAGCATGATCGTAACTGATATTGAGTTTCCTTTTTCTCCACAATACATTTGGAGTCTTTTTCAAAATAGGTCTTATAAATATTCTATTTTATACATAGCAAGTAGTGTTAATCTCCTCAACTTAGAAATGTTCTGGAATTGAGTTTTCACAAAACATGGTTCTTACCATCTCCTGGAGAGTTTTGTTCTCCTTTTTTTCACAACCCACATTTTGTTGAGGTGTCCTTGGTGAAGAGAAATTGTGGTGTATACCATTTGATTCACAGAACATTTGAAATTCTCCATTTTCAAACTTCGTTTCATGGTCACTTAGAATACTAGAGATATAATAATTTTTCTCTTTTTGTACTCTTTTGCAGAATACTTCAAATACATGGAAAGACTCACTCTTGTGTACTAGAAAGAAAACCCATATATATCTAGAATAGTCACTGACGATGATCGGTCCATATTGACTGCCACCTAGACTCAAGATTCTCACTAAACCAAATAAATCTATAAGAACTAATGGATAAGTGCAGGGGATTCACTTGAGAGCTTTTCAAGATAACAACAAAAACAAGAGTAGAGAACTCTCAAAGTCTCACAAACTCAGAAAGGAGAACTTCATTCAATCTTCAAGGTATGTATTACAAATGAAGGAGATTTTTATTTATAATGGAGGATCTCAACCTAAGGGAGAATAATGGACAAGAAAATGTAGTTAAATTTTCTAATCAAGAGTTAATTACATTAAACATGATCAACACATCTTAACACCTTAAAATTAGGTAGTAGGGTTTATATGTGAAAAGCAATGATGACTTGATTGGGAAAGCACATGTGGCGCCTTATGAGAAGTTCCAATGGATACAAAAGACTCTTGAAAATTTGAAAAGTCAAATGAAAGAGTCTAACTAACCTATGTGCAAATGAAAGTGACATGTGATAGTTTAGAAACTCCAAAAGATACTCCTAACTCTCGTGCAATTCATCCAAGTTCCCTCAAATGTTAACCATCAAGTTCTAAAGTTCCCCTAAAAACTAAGAATTACTCATGAACAACCCTTTAGTCTCACCTTCTAAAGCCTTGAGTCTTCTTCTAGTAAGTCCCCCTTGAAATCTTCCTCTTATTTCTTCTTCTTTGTCTTTCCCTATCAGACTTCTTATTTTTATTCCATTCAACTCCTCTTCTCTTTCTTCAACATGCCCCTTTTTCATTCTTATTTACATCAACAACCAATGCCTTACTTCAGTCAACACTAGACACTAGTGACCAACCATCAGAGAAGTTGCCAATTGGCAAAAGACCAACACCTTATTATTTTAACTAAGTGTTGAAAACAATTAAGTATAAACATAGACATGCTTCGTCTATAAAATGATGACTTAATTCAACAATTGATTATGCAAAAAGCAACGATTTTGTTTGCGATAGATGATAAAACATCGTGTAGTTTTCCTTTAAATATGATAAGGCATCTATATAATCATACAATGCGTGCATAGACTAAGCTAACTTTGTATTGCTCAAATATCTATGTTGCAAGAAATGTCCACTACTTTCGTTTGCCAAAGAGATTCGCTCAAAATCAAACATAAGTCCCATCAAATAATCTCATAGGAAAAAGAGTTAAAGATGTTTTCTTCAACAACTTCCTCACAAAAGGTGCATTTTAACTTTGACTTGGCTATATATCTTGTACGATGTGCACTTTTATCATGCAATACTACAGAAGGCTCCAAATAATATTTAGTTCATAACTACTTATAGCTGCATTCCAAACAATACTTGGGATTTTCTAGCCAGAAGTGGTTGCATTTCAAATAATACTTGGGATTTAGCTAAGAGTGATTGCATTCCAAATAAAACTCAGTTTGTAACTTGTAGCAATAGTCAACATAGTGAAACTTAACCAGTGATTGAGAACTAGATGTAATTTGCACTATTGGATGAATCAATATAGAAATTATAAAGTATGTCTTTCTGTCATTTATCTTAGTTTATTGAATAGTATTAACCTACACTAACAAGGAGATAGTCGTGAACCAATCTTTAGAAAATATTTTTGACATATCGTCTGTCAAGTCAAAATTATTATCTGATTGCTTACTATTAGACGATGAATTTCCAAAATTAAAAAAAAAAAATCTTAAAACGCAATTCAACCCCTCCCTTTTTATGTTTTGACCTGTTTTTAACATGTTTGAAAATTCATTTACATTGACCAATCTAGAACTTACAAGTCTGTGAACTAGAGTTTGGGTACAAACTGAATTCATCCATGGTGTCAAACCATTGAGTCCTCTCCTTACTTTCTAGAGTGGATAATACACTTGAGGGTTCATTGTCTAATACATCACTTAGTCACTAAGGAGAATGCGATAAGTTATGAATTTCTATACCTTTTAAACCTCTTATTGTTATTCTTGTTCTACCACTTGCAATATTGTAACTACTATAATCTTCTCTATCTTCATTCTCGTTGTTTGAATCTTCTTCTACATGGTCGTCTAAAGCATCATTATGTAGAAAATCACACATTATTCCAACCTCCACCTCAATGTTTTCATTTTTACTCTCGTGTCAACTCTTAGGCTTACATTCAGAAACTTTTGACTTGTAAGTCATTTCGATTTCATTGAAGATGACATCCTCACTGATGATGCACTTCAAGATTTTTGGTTCAAGACATCATAACTTGTATGCCTTCTTTCCTTTTGGATATCACATAAACATGGATTTAACAACACATGCTTCTATATTTCCCTGCCTTACAGAGCAAAAACAACACAACCAAAGATTTTTAGATTATCAAGGTCAAGGATATGACCTGACTAGATTTTCTGAAGAGTCTTCATATCAAGTGACTATTGGTAGAGCTTGTAAAACCACGACTGATCCAGAAAGGAATGACTGGAAAAAGTAGCATGTCGTATCAATGAAGAATTGAAAAAATAGTTCATTCTTATAGGATCCAGCTCAAAATACATTAGCAATAGCTTCAGTCCAAAACACTTTGGGAACTCTAAAACTTAGGAACAAACATTTCACTCTTTCTATAATTGTTCTATTGAATCCCTAAGCTAGGTCATTTTGTTGAAGAGTTTCAACTATCTTTTGATGCCTATGTCGTTTTTCTTACAAGACTTGTTAAATAAATTTAAACAAAACTCAAGACCATTATCTATTATGAACTTTTTATTTGAAATCTAGAATTTATCTTATCTACATCATCAAAACTAATAGACACATTAACACCTTTTGACGATTCATAATCATTTTCGACCAAAGCCATTTCATCATATATAAACAATCTACTAAGTCCAAACGACTTATTAATTAAGATACTTAGTTTTCTTCTATTTATTAAGACAAAACCTTATTAAATGGTCATCCTTATAATGGTAGCATGTAATGTTAGACAACAAACTACCTCCACTACTATTTCTTGACTTCAACTTTAACCTCCTTCAGATTATGTTTTCACTGATAAAAGTTACTCTCCTGCAAGCTCATCTCCGCTACTAGACACATACATTATAAAGTAAAGCATTAAATAAACCATGTGAAAGAACTTTTATAAATTAACTTATAGGTATGTTTAAATAAACTCTCTCCCTAAGAATTTCTAGAAGAGAAAGAATATGAAAAAAAAAATCCTCCATAACCCGCAAGTAAAAAATAAAAAAAAATTATATAATTTTTGTTGCAAATTAACTTATAAATACATTAATTTCAACTTACACTGAAGTTTTTCTCTGTATTTTTTCTTCAATTTGCTTTTAAAAAAATAATATATATGGTGATAACTGTGGCTATGCTAGTTTTAACTTTTAATGAGGTTTTCCCCGTTACAACTCTACCCATAAGTTTGTGAAAAGGAGAGTACTTCGAACCCACACTAGAGAATGTTGAAAGTTCAATGCCGCTCCATAAGAATTTTCAGGAGAGAACAATATGAAAAAATAAAATAAAATTCTCCATAAATATGTTATTTACCCCGTAAGTTAAAAATAAAAAAATTATTTTTCTTACAAATTAACTTATAAATAAATTAATTTTAACTCACATTAAAGTCAACTACAAGTTTTTTTATGTGGCTGTACTAGTTTTAGCTTTTAATGAGTTTTTTCCCCTTAAACTCTAACCGTAAGTTTGTGAAAACAAGTGTACTTGGAACTGAAACTAGAGAACGTTGAAAGTTCCATGGTTCTTACTTTTCCTCCCGCAGACGCATGCAAGAAATTTCTTCCCCACAAGGCACGCTACTATCTCACTACGTGACACTATCTCCTCCCCAAACTCTTCTCCATTCATGTCTTCCAACACCTATAAATACCTACCTCACCACATTCTTCAACCAAACCAACACAACTCACACTCATGGAAATTAACATGGCTTGCCTCAAACAAGTTTCATCCCTGTTGCTCCCTCTGTTGCTCATTTCCCTCTTCAAACCCTCCCACGCCGCAGGAATCGCCGTCTACTGGGGCCAAAACGGCAACGAGGGCAGCTTGGCCGACGCATGCAACACCGGCAACTACCAGTTCCTCAACATAGCATTCTTGTCCACGTTCGGCAACGGCCAGACCCCGCAACTCAACCTCGCCGGCCACTGCAACCCCGCCGCCAACGGCTGCACCCAGTTCAGCGACCAGATCAAGGCGTGCCAGAGCAGAGGCATCAAAGTGCTGCTCTCACTAGGCGGCGCCAGCGGCAGCTACTCCCTCAGCTCCGCCGACGACGCAACCCAAGTCGCCAACTACATCTGGAACAACTTCCTCGGCGGGCAGTCCAGCTCCCGTCCTCTGGGCGCCGCCGTCTTGGACGGCGTCGACTTCGACATCGAAGCAGGCAACGGCCAGCACTGGGACGAGCTGGCCAGAGCCCTAAAGGGGTTCAATTCCCAGCTGCTCTTATCTGCTGCACCGCAATGTCCGATCCCTGATGCCCACTTGGATTCCGCCATCAAAACCGGGCTCTTTGACTACGTGTGGGTGCAGTTCTACAACAACCCTTCTTGTCAGTATTCCAGTGGGAACACCAACAACCTCATCAGTTCCTGGAACCAGTGGACCACAAGCCAGGCCAAGCAAGTGTTTATGGGAGTGCCAGCTTCTACAGCAGCTGCTGGAAGTGGGTTTATTCCTAGTGATGTGTTGGTCTCCCAGGTTCTTCCCACCATCAAGAGTTCTTCCAAGTATGGTGGAGTCATGCTGTGGGACAGATTCAATGATGGTCAAAGTAAATACAGTGATGCTATCAAAGGAAGTGTTTAGTTTGTTTTAGGTTAACATTACAGATCCATAAATATATACAAAGATAGATAGATACTGTTTCTGTCTTTGGAATAAGTAGCAGCTTCTGTAGGATTTGTTTTCTTCCTACATAGATAGAGTGCTGTGATATTATATGTAATAAGTCATCAGAATAAAAGAAAGTCATCACCTTCAAATATAATAGTTTTCTTCTTTCGTGTTTCCATCATACTGGTTGTAAAAAATTCAATTGTAAGAACTAAAACACGATTTTAGTTTCATTATAACTATATTTATAGTTATAATAATAATAATAATAATAATAATAATAATAATAATAATAATAATAATAATAATAATAATAATAATAATAAAATTGAAAAGTTCATTTTAGAAGAGAAAACAAAAACCTGGAATTATGTTTGTTAGTACAATTTTTTTTTTTAAAAAATCCATTTTGCAACCCCCGTTTATTCATTTTTTGTAAACTTTTTTTAAAGTCTATTATTGATTTTAATATTTTTTAAATTACACTAAATATTAATAGTATTTATTATTTAAAATAAACAATATACCAATATCTAATTATTTATTGTTTAAATAAAATTAAATGTTAATAAAAAAATTGAGAAAAAGGGATCAAAAGAATTTTCTTCATTTACTCGTTAATAAAGTCTGTATAGCCCGGTGAATGGTTCATACTTTGATATCACTCGTTAATAAAGTCTGTATAGCCT